>MDSV01156062.1_pt1 | contig 14859 bp, 15 predicted proteins | sample 810851 | NCBI WGS metagenome assembly MDSV01 (sample SAMN05326640, study PRJNA326480) | marine metagenome | isolation source: seawater | place: Atlantic Ocean: North East | collected 2012 | reverse complement strand
TTCAATATCTAAAACAAACTCAATAAGTTTATCTTTTCTACTATCAATTAATCTCTTAACTGATGCTTTGGGCATTAGTTTGTCTCAATCTATTTTTCTGGAGTTCTTCAAAATCTTCATCCGCATGGTAAGAAGATCTTGTAAGCGGGGACGAAGAAACTAATAAAAAACCTTTTGATTTAGCTATATCACCTAGTTCTTTAAATTCATTTGGATTATAATATCTTTCTAAAGGATGATGTTTTGGAGATGGTTGCAGATATTGACCAATGGTTAAAAAGTCAACATTAGCAAATCTTAAATCATCCATTACTTGAATTACTTCATCTTTATTTTCACCCAAGCCAACCATTAATCCAGATTTTGTAAAAATATTTTTGTCAATTTTTTTTACATTTTTTAAAAGCTCTAATGAAGCAAAATATCTAGATCCAGGTCTTACCCTTCTGTAAAGCCCTGGTACAGTTTCAATATTGTGATTAAAAACATCAGGTTTAGCTTCAACAACTTTTTTATAAGAATTTCCTTTTCTCAAAAAATCAGGGGTTAAAACTTCTATAGTAGTTTTAGGATTATTTTTTTTAACTTCCATAATTATTTTATAAAAATGATATGCCCCACCATCTTCAAGATCATCTCTATCAACAGAGGTTATTACGGCATGCTTTAAACCTAGTTTTTTTATTGCGGATGAAATTTTTTTTGGTTCATTAAAATCCAGTTTATTTGGCATACCGGTTATTACATCACAAAAAGCACATGCTCTAGTACAAGTATCTCCCATGACCAAAAAGGTAGCATGCCTCTTACTCCAGCATTCAGTTATATTTGGGCAATTTGCTTCTTGGCAAACAGTTTTTAATTTATATTGATTAACTATACTTTTTGTTAAAAAAAATTCTTGACTATTTATAAGTTTTGATCTGATCCAACTAGGTTTTTTCTTAATTGGATTAATAGGTTTATTAATTTTCTCAGGATGTCTAATTTTCATTGTTATTAATGAGATAAACTTTTTCTCCTGGTTTACCATAGAAAAAGCTGTCTCTAATTAGTATTTCAATATAGTCTAAGTCTATATTTTTACTTTTATCATATAAATAAGAATTTTCTGAAGTTAAATCAATTAATAGTGATATTTTATTTTCAGTATCTGTTATCTGATTTACTAAATTTTTTTTTTTCTATTATTAAATTTTGATACATTTCTCTTTTTTCAAAATAAGAGATTAATCCTCTTTCACCATCAAGTAGATTAAAAAAAACATATATAAATAGAAATGTACTTATAAGTAAAAAATAATGCTTTTTAGTTTTAATTTTAATCATTGGTATTTAAACCTTAGCCATTTTTGAAGATTTTCCAAGTCGTTCTTCTATTCTTAAAAGTCTATTATATTTGGCTACCCTTTCAGATCTAGCTAAAGATCCAGTTTTAATTTGATTAGACTCTGTGGCAACAGCTAAATCAGCTATAAAAGTATCTTCCGAGTCGCCTGATCTGTGTGAAACAATTGTCGTGAAATTATTTTTTTTTGCTAATTTAATTGTTTTTAATGTTTCACTTACCGTTCCAATTTGGTTTAACTTTATCAAAATTGCATTTGCAGATTTTTGCTTAATTCCTTTTTTTAACAATACTTCATTTGTACAAAAAAGATCATCACCGATAATTTGAATTTTTTTTCCAATTTTCTTGGTCATTTTAGACCATAAATTCCAATCTTTATCAGGAAATGGATCTTCAATGGATTTGACATTATATCTAGAAATTAAATTATCATAATAATTAATAGTTTTTTTTGTTTTTAATTCATTTGCTGCAATGTCTAAACATATTGAAAAATCTATACTAGGATCAAATCCTACCTTTTTAATTGCCTTATTAATTAATATAATTGCATGTTCATCTTTTTTTAAATTTGGTGCAAAACCACCTTCATCTCCTACAGTTGTATGAAACTTTTTACCTATTTCTTTTTTTAATTCATGTATAACTAAAAAACACATGCGTATGGCTTCAGAAAAATTTTTAGCTTTATCAGGTCTAATCATAAATTCTTGAATTTGTAAGGAATTATTTGCATGAACTCCACCATTAATAATATTCATCATAGGATAAGGTAGTGAATATTTTTTTGAAACGGACAAATATTCATAAATTTCTTTTTTTTGTGATACGGCAGAAGCTTTGCAATTAGCTATTGAAACAGCTAAAATAGCATTTGCTCCTAGTTTTGATTTATTTTTACTACCGTCAAGGTCAATTAATATATTGTCTATTTTTTTCTGATTGTATGGGTTTTGATTTCTTAATGATTTAAAAATGGTTGAATTAATATTTTTTACAGCTTTAAATACACTTTTGTTTTTATATTTTAAATTTTTATCTCTTAATTCGTGCGCTTCATTAAAACCCGTTGATGCTCCTGAAGAAACTATAGCACTTCCAACAGAGCCATCGCTTAATGTAACATCCGCTTCAACTGTTGGATTACCTCTGCTATCAAAAACCTGACGACCTTTGATATTAACTATTTTTACCATTCTTGATTAATTTATCTATATCAACTAATTGTTTTAATAAATTTTCCATCTTTGATAATGGAACCATATTGGGGCCATCTGATGGCGCATTATCAGGATCTTGATGAGTTTCTATGAAAATTCCTGCGACTCCTACAGCTACTGCAGCTCTTGATAAATATTCAACAAATTCTCTTTCTCCGCCACTCTTGTCTCCTTGCCCTCCGGGTTGTTGGACCGAATGTGTTGCATCAAAAATTACTGGATATCCATTTTTTGCCATTATAGGTAGAGATCTCATATCTGATACAAGAGTATTATAACCAAAACTGGCACCTCTTTCAGTTACAAGTATATTATCATTTCCGGAATCAGAAATTTTTTTAGTAACATTAACCATATCCCATGGTGCTAAAAATTGTCCTTTCTTAACATTAATAATTTTTTTTGTTTTAGCTGCAGCAATTAATAGGTCTGTTTGTCTACATAAGAAAGCGGGGATCTGCAAAATGTCCACATGATTTGCAACCATAGAACATTGTTCAATATTATGAATGTCAGTTAATATAGATATGCCTAAGTCTTTTTTAATTTTGTCAAAAATTGGAAGTGATTGTTCTAATCCTAATCCTCTTTTACCTTTAAGACTTGTTCTGTTTGCTTTATCAAAAGATGTTTTATAAATAAAATTTATACCTAATTTTGTAGTAATTTCCTTAAGTTTGCTAGACATATCAATAGCATGTTGTTCTGATTCTAGCTGACAAGGACCTGCTATTAGACAAAAATTATTAGAGTTTGAAATTTCAATTTTACCACATTTTACTATCAAATTTTTCATTTTTTATGATTTTTTGCAGCTTTAATAAAAGAAGAGAATAATGGATGTGGCGACAAAGGTCTAGATTTAAATTCAGGATGAAATTGGACACCAACAAACCATGGATGATTTTTTAATTCTATTATTTCAGGCAAGTTTTTATCAGGTGAATTTCCTGAAAATATTAAGCCTTTTTTTTCATAATTACTTTTATAATTAATATTAACCTCATATCTGTGTCTATGTCTTTCTTTAATTATTTTTGATTTGTATATACTTTTTATTAATGAATTATTTATCAATTCAGCATCGTACGATCCAAGTCTCATAGTGCCTCCTAAATCTTTATTCGTACCTTTAATTGTTTTATCACCTTTTTTCCACTGATGGATTAAACCAACCACAGGTATACATTTAGGGTCTAATTCTGTAGATGATGCTTTTGAAATTTTTAAAACATTCCTTGCAAATTCAATAATTGCCATCTGCATTCCAAAACAAATTCCAAGAAAAGGAATTTTGTTAATTCTAGCGTATTTTATAGCAGCAATTTTTCCTTCAGTACCTCTTTTTCCAAATCCTCCTGGTATTAAAATTCCAGAAACATTTTTAAGCATGCTTTTAATTTGTAAAGGGTTAAAATTATCTGATTCAATTCTTACTATATTTACTTTTAAATTATTATAAATACCTCCATGCACAAGAGCTTCGTCTAAAGATTTGTATGCATCTTTTAAATTAACATACTTGCCAATGATTGCTATATTGACAGATTTTTTGGGATTTAACACTAATTTTGTAATTTTTTTCCATGGATTTAAGTTTACATTTTTTTTAGATTTTACTTTAAAATAATTAAGAACTTGTTTATCTAGATTTTCTCTATAAAAACTAATAGGAGCTTCATAAATAGTTTTTACATCAATTGTTTGAATTACGTTTTTAATATCAACATTACAAAATAATGAAATTTTTTTTCTTTGAGCGATAGGAATATTTCTTTCACTTCTACATATTATTATATCTGGTTGAATTCCAATACTTCTTAGTTCTTTTACAGAATGTTGAGTAGGCTTTGTTTTAATTTCATCAGATGCTCTCATGTAAGGAACTAAAGTCAAATGAATAAACAAAGTATTTTTTTTACCAACATCATTGGAGAACTGTCTAATAGCCTCTATAAAAGGTAAACTTTCGATATCTCCTACTGTTCCTCCTATTTCACAAATTACAAAATCTTCATTTTTAATATCACTCTTTATAAATTCTTTAATACGATCAGTTACATGAGGAATTACTTGTACAGTATTTCCTAAATACTTACCTTTACGTTCTTTTTTTAAAACATCGCTGTATATTTGTCCTGTTGTAATATTATCTGATTGTTTTGCAGAAATACCTGAAAATCTTTCATAGTGTCCCAGATCTAAATCAGTTTCAGCGCCATCATCTGTCACATAAACTTCTCCATGTTGGAATGGATTCATGGTTCCTGGATCAACGTTAAGGTATGGATCTAATTTTCTAATTCTAACTTTAAAGCCTCTTGATTGCAGTAAATAAGCAAGTGAAGCTGATGATAAGCCTTTTCCTAAAGAAGAAACCACGCCGCCAGTAACGAATATATATCGCGCCATGGAAGTATGTTATAAGCAATAATTTAAGAAAAGAAAAGTATTAATTATTATTTTTTGGAATTTTAGGCAGTGAATTATCCTCATTTACTTCTATTTCATCAATTACTGATTTTGTGGTTGGTAAATCTTTACGTGAAATAATCGTAAGACACAAACTGCATATTATAAACAATGTAGCTATTACTGCTGTTGCCTTGGTAAAAAAATCACCTGCTGAACGAGAAAACATAAAGTTATCTTGAGAAACTCCAAGCCCTAGAGCTCCTCCCTCAGATTTTTGCAAAAGTACAAAAATGACTAATAGAACTGCTAATATTATATCAATAGTTAATAAAATATTTTCCATGAGGCCTACATATATGATTTTTTTATTATATCAATAAATTTATTTGGTAATTGTGATGCCCCTCCAACTAAATAACCATTTATTGAATAAGATTTATTTAAATTCTTGATATTTTTTGGATTAACGGATCCTCCATATAATATCTTTAATTTAGAATATTTTTTTGAGTATTTCTTTTTTAAAATTTTTTTAATTAATAAAATATTATTTAATAATTCTTTTTGTGATGGAATAATTCCAGTACCTATAGACCAAACTGGTTCATAAGCAATAATTATATTATTAACATTATTTACATTCTTAAGACCTGTAAAAATTTGTTTGGTTAAAATTTTATTAGTAATTTTTTTTCTTTTTTGAATGAGAGTCTCTCCGATACAAAATATAATTTTAAGATTATTTTTTAGAGAAGATAGAATTTTTTTATTAATAATATTATCGTCATCTCCATTAAATCTATTTTCAGAATGACCTATTATTACGTACTTAGCTCCAGCATCCTTTATCATTTTAGAATTAACTGAACCTGTGTATGCACCATAATCGTTCAAATGATGACAGTTTTGAGCTCCCAAACTTACATTTGAGGATTTTACTTTTTTAGAAAAACTATTTAATAAGGTATAAGGAACACAAAAAATTACTTTATTTTTTTTATTTTTACTTTTTTTCAAATAAGAGATCACTTTTTTTATTATTTTTAATGATGAATTAAGGCCAAACATTTTCCAATTGGCTACAAAATAGGTATAATTGTTTGTCATATGATAAATTTTAATTTATAGATCTGTTCTTTATAAATCAAATAACATAAAAAATACAGAATGCTTAGTAATATTAGAAAATTTTCTTCATCGATTTGGGCGAAAATGCTATTAGGTATTATTATAATACCTTTTGTTTTTTGGGGTATGGGAGGTGTTTTTAGTGGAGGAAACAAAAATACATTAGCAAAAATAAATAAAGATAAAATTTCAACCCAAGATTTTATTAATCATATTAATTCATTAAATCTGACACAGGAAATAATTAATAAAGAAATTGATAATGGGATATTAGAAAAAATGTTAGGTGATTTAGTGAGAAAGAAAATATTATCACTAGAAATAAATAAATTAAAAATCAAAGTTCCAGATCTAGCATTATTAGATATTCTCAAAAAAAATAAAAATTTTCTAGATGAAAATAATAATTTTTCTAGGGTCAAATATGAAAAATATTTAATTACAAATAATATGACAGCTGCAATGTTTGAAGAAAATGTTAGAGCAATGGAATTAAAAAAATTATTATTTTATTATATCAGTGGAGGAGTATATCCATCAAATTTTATGGTTAACAAAAAATATAACGACCAAAATAAAAAAATAAATTTAAAAGGAATTAAAATTGAAGAAATTTATATAAAAGAAGATAAAATTACTCAAAATGATATAAATAATTATATTAATTTAAACAAAGATAAATTAAATGAAAAATATTTATCATTAAGCCTAGCAAAAATCACCCCACAAAATTTAGTGTCTTCGGAAGAATTTAACAATTTATTTTTTGAAAAAATTGACGAAATAGAGCAAAAAATAACAGATGCATATGTTTTTGAACAAATTATAAAAAATTATAATCTAAAAACTATTAATATTAATTCATTAAATGAAAATAATGGAAATCTTTTAAAAGAGCATAATATCTCCGAATTAAATATTGATAGAATAATTAACAAAACAAAAATTAATGACATAAAATTAATTGATAATGGAAATGACTTCATAATTATCAATATTAATAAAATTAATAATTTGCTTCCCGATATAAATGACGGAAGGTTTAGAAGTAAAATTAAAAAATTAATTATTAATAATAATAAATTTGATATTAATAAATCGTTGATAAAAAAAATTAATACAAATTCATTTACACTTGAAGATTTTTCAAAGATATCAAAAGAGAACAATCTTAAAGTTGAAAACTTTGAACTTAATAGTATTAAAGATAAATCTTATTTTGATGAAGTTTCTATGAAAGAAATTTATAAGTCAAATGCAAAAAGTTTTGTATTTGGGGTTAATAATAATTATGAAAATTATTTACTATTTATAGATAGAATTCATAAAGCCATGATTGATAAAAAAAATGAACAATATAAAAAATACATTTTTGAAACAAATGTGGAATTAAAATCAAATATTTATTCTTCTTATGATGAATATTTGCAAAAAAAATACAAAATTACGATTAATGAAAAAACTTTAAATACTGTTAAAAACTATTTTAAATGAAAATTAGTTCAAATTTTAAACAATTTAAAAAAAAGCATTTAAAAAAAATAAACCAAGTAATTTTTTTTTCTGAAAAATTAAAAAACAAATCTGTAATTGAAAAATTAGTAAATAATTTTTTAAAAGAAAAAAATAGTTTTGTTTTCGAGTCAGTGGAAAAAGGGAAAATTAGAGGAAGATTTACAATTTTTGGCAAGAATCCAGATAAAATATGGGAATTAAATAATAATAAAGTATTAAAAATAACTAATAAAAAAAAAACTATATTAAAAGTTAAACCATATTTTTTTTTAAATCAATTAATCGAAAATTTTAAGTTTAATACACCTAAAAAATTACCTCCTATATGTTCGTTGTTATCAGGTTTTTTTTCATATGATATTATTAGGTACATAGAAAAAATACCTAATAAATGCTTAAATGATTTAAAACTACCTGACGTAAGGTTAATGCGTCCAAGATCGATAATAATCCATGACAATTTTGAAAAAAAAATACATTTTATTGTTAATTGTTATGCTGATGAAAAAATCAGTAATTATAAAAAAAAATTTAGTATTATAAAAAAAGAAATACTTAGTCTAAAAAAAATTTCTCACTTTAGAAATGAAAATTTACAAAAACTAAAACTATCAAAAAAAAAATTGATAATAAAAAGCAATATAAGTAAAAAATATTTTAAACAGATAGTTCGAAAAGCTAAAAAAGAAATTAAGATTGGCAATATATTTCAAGTTGTTCTTAGTCAAAGATTTGAAACCAAATTAAATAAAAATCCATTAGAAATATATAAAAAATTAAGAATCACTAACCCTTCTCCATTTATGTTTTTTTTTAATTTTAATGATTTTCAAATTATAGGAGCAAGTCCTGAAATTTTAGTAAGATTAAGAGATAATAAAGTTACAATTAGACCAATAGCAGGAACAAGGCCTAGGGGTAATAACAAAAAAATGGACCTATTCTATAAAAATGATCTTCTTAAAGATAAAAAAGAATTAGCAGAACATTTAATGTTATTAGATTTAGGTAGAAATGATGTTGGAAAAGTTGCCAAAGTCAATTCTGTTAATGTTACTGAAAATTTTAAGATAGAAAAATACTCTCATGTCATGCACATAGTTTCAAATGTTGAAGGAACTTTTGATAAAAGAAATCTGAAAATTGATACATTGTTATCTGGTTTCCCTGCAGGCACTGTTTCGGGAGCACCTAAAATAAAAGCTATGGAAATAATAGATAGATTGGAGAAAACAAAAAGAAAAATATACGCCGGTGGAATTGGTTATTTTTCTTCCAATGGTGATTTTGATACTTGTATAGCTTTGAGAACTGCTATTGCTAAAAAAAATAGATTTTATGTTCAAGCTGGAGCAGGTATAGTAGCAGATAGTAAGCCTGAAAAAGAATATTACGAAACTGTAAATAAAGCAAAGGCTTTAATAAATGCTTTAAAATAAAATGAAAATTTTATTAATAGATAATTACGATAGCTTTACTTATAACTTATATCATTATTTATCTTCATTAAATTGTAATGTTAAAGTTTTTAGAAATGATAAAATTACTATTGAGCAAATAAAAAAAAATAAATTTAATAAAATTGTTATATCTCCTGGTCCTGGTAATCCTAATGAATCTGGAAATTGTTTAAAAATAGTTAATGCTTTTAAAAAAACATTACCTATTCTTGGAGTATGTTTGGGCCATCAAATTATAGGTCAAATTTTTGGTTCAAATATTATTGAAGCTAAATATTTAATGCATGGAAAAATAAGTATTATTAAGCATAAAAATGAAGGCATTTTTAAAGGAATTAAAAAAAAATTTAAAGCAACAAGGTACCACAGTTTAATTATTGAAAAAAAAACTATAGGAAAAGATTTAATCATTACTGCTGAAACATCTGATGGTATAATTATGGGTATTATGCATAAAAAATACAATGTTCATGGGGTACAATTTCATCCAGAAAGCATAAAAACCACTATTGGTTTAAATCTTTTAAAGAATTTTATCAATTATAAATGAAAAATTTCTTAGAAAAACTTAAAAAAAAACAAAACTTAACTTTTGAAGAAAGTAAGAATGCTTTCTCTATCATAATGAATGGTAAAGCAAATGATGATGAAATTTTTGATTTTCTTACTTTGCTTTCCGAAAAAGGTGAAGTCTCAGAAGAAATAGCTGGTGGAGTTTATATTTTAAGAGAAAAATCTAAAAGAGTTAATGTTGATAATTGCATTGATACTTGCGGAACTGGCGGTGATGGAATGAATACGCTAAATATTTCAACTGCTTCAGCGTTATTATTAGCTAGCATGGGTGTTAAGGTTGCTAAACATGGTAATAAAGCAGTTTCATCAAAATGTGGCTCGGGTGATGTTTTAGAAGCGTTAAATATTAAAATTGATCTAGAGCCTAATGATATCGAGCAACAGATTAAAAATAATAACTTTGGCTTTATGTTTGCACCAAACTATCACAGTGCAATGAAATTTGTGGGTCCTACAAGAAAAAAAATTGGAAAAAGAACTATCTTTAACATGATTGGTCCTTTAAGTAGCCCTGCCCTTGTTAAAAGACAAGTTGTTGGTGTTTTTGATAAAAAATTATTAAAAATATTTGCAAATGCATTAAATAATTTAGATATTAAATTTGCATGGATTGTAAATAGCGAAGATGGATTAGATGAAATATCACCTTATGCAAAAACTAGTGTAATTCAATTAAAAGATAATAAAATTTCTGAAATTACCATTGATCCAAAAAAAATGAACATTCATTCAGATAAATTTGAAAATCTTATAGGCGATGATGCAAAATTTAATGCAGATAAAATGATTAATATATTTCATGGTGAAGATAATGATTTTTCTAAAGCAGTATGTTTGAATGCTGCAGCTGGGCTAATTGTAAATGAAACTTATCAACATTTTAGTGACGCTTATGAAAAGGCTCGAGAATATATTTTATCTGGAAAAACTAAAAATTATTTGGAAAAAATTCAAAATGTCTGAAAATATACTTGAGAAAATAATTGCTAATAGAATAAAAGAAGTTGAAAAAAGAAAGAGTCATACATCAATTGAAAAATTGATAGATTTCATTATCGAATATGAGAAAATAAATCAAAAAAAATATTTTGATTTTAAAAAAAAAATAATTAATAACATTAATAATAACAAAATCTCAGTTATTGCTGAAATAAAAAAAGCAAGCCCATCAGCAGGTATTATTATGGAAGATTATGATCCAGTTAGAATAGCAAATACTTATAAAAATAATAAAATTACCTGTTTATCTGTTTTGACTGAACAAAAATATTTTTTAGGAGATATGAATGACATATCTTTGATAAAGAGTGACAAAAACATAAACCTCCCTATTCTATGTAAAGATTTTTTTATTGATAAATATCAACTATATTGGGCCCGAAGCAATGGTGCTGATGCAATTTTAATAATATTAGCAGGCGTTACTGATGAACTTGCTGATGAATTGTATAAAGAAGCTCTAAAATTAAATTTATCTGTAATAGTTGAAGTTCATACAGTTGAAGAAGCTAAACGTGCTTTAAGATTTAAAGATGCTTTAATTGGTATTAATAATAGAAATTTAAAAACTCTTAAAACAGATATAAATACAACTTATGATATTCATGATGTTCTAATAAACCATAAAGGCGCATTGATTTCAGAAAGTGGTATTAAAACAAAAGAGGAACTTTTAGATTTAGCAAAAAAAACAAAAATTAAAACATTTTTAATTGGTGAATCGTTGTTGAAAAATTTAGATAACAATCAAATTTTTCATGTACTTTAATCAAAAAACCCTATTTTACTTGTTTTTTTTAGTATTGTTTTATTAAAAGAACTTTTATAGAACATGTATGTACATTATTTGTTCTATGCTTACAAAAAAACAAAAAAATCTGTTAATTTTTATTAATAAAAAAATTAGAAGCACAGGTGTATCTCCATCTTACGAGGAAATGAAAAATTCATTAAACTTAAAATCTAAGTCAGGAATTCATAGATTAATTAGCGCCCTTGAAGAGAGGGGTTTTATTAGAAGATTGGCTCATAAGGCAAGAGCCTTGGAGGTTTTAAAACTCCCTGAAACAGCAAGTGCAAACGATATATATAATTCTTTTTCGCCAAGTGTAATTAAAGGAGGTTTAGACTCTGAAGAAAAAATTACTAATGTTAATGAAATTCCTGTGCTTGGAAAAATTGCTGCAGGAACACCCATTGAAGCAATTCAAAATGAAGTTTCTAGAGTACCCTTGCCAGATAATTTAGAAAAAAATGGTCAATTTTTTGGTTTAAAAGTTCAAGGCGATTCAATGATTGAGGCAGGTATTAATGAAGGAGACACTGTAATAGTAAAAAAAACTGATACAGCTGAAAATGGAAAAATAGTTGTGGCTTTAATAGATGATCATGAGGCTATGCTCAAAAGAATAAGAAGAAAAGGAAAAACAGTAGCTTTAGAAAGCGCAAATAGAAATTATGAAACTAAAATCTTTGGGCCTGATCGAGTTAAAGTACAAGGTGTACTTGTATCTTTATATAGAAACTTCTCATAAAATAGTCTAAAGCTAGTTCATGTCAAAAGTAGCAACAAGATTTGCTCCATCTCCAACAGGTCCTTTACATATCGGAGGAATTAGAACAGCTTTATTTAATTGGTTATTTTCAAAAAATCAAAAGGGTTCTTTTTATTTAAGAATAGAAGATACTGATCAAGACAGATCAAAAGATGAATACAAAGATCAGATTATTAAATCCTTAAAATGGATAGGCATAGAGTACGATGGAAATGAATATATACAGTCTGCTCAGATAAAGAGTCATGTAGAAGTTGTTAATGAACTATTAAAAAATGGAAATGCTTATAGATGCTATTGTTCAAATGAAGAGATAGAAGAACAAAAAAAAAGGGCTAAACAAAAAAAGATTCCTTATATTTATGATAGAAAATGGCGAGATAAAAGTGATGCTGATGCTCCAAAAGATATAAAACCAGTTATAAGATTTAAAAGTAAAATTGATGGATCAACTGTATTGAAAGATTTAGTACAAGGGGATGTTCAAATTGATAATAATAATATTGAAGATTTTGTTATTTTGAGAAACGATGGATCACCAACCTATAATTTGTCAGCAACTGTTGATGATCATCAAATGAAAGTAACTCATATAATCAGGGGTGATGACCATAAAATTAATACATTTAAACAAATGCAAATATATTTAGCAATGAAATGGGAGCTTCCATTATTCGTTCATATTCCATTAATTCACACCACAGAAGGAAAAAAACTATCTAAAAGAGATAAAGCATCAACTCTAGAAGACTATTCAAAAATTGGTATTATGCCAGATGCACTAAGAAATTATCTATTAAGATTAGGTTGGTCGTTTAAAGATAAAGAAATTTTTACTTCAGAAGAAAGCATAAAACACTTTAACTTGGAAGGTATAGGCAAATCACCTTCGAAATTAGATATAAATAGAATCTTATCAATGAATGAGCATTATATTAAAAATATCAATGAAAATGAACTTTTTGACCATTTAACAAAGTATTGTGAAAATTATAAAGATAAAATTGATAGCAAATCAGAAAAAATTAAAAAATCTTTAAGTTTTCTAAAGAATAAAGCTAAAACTCTTGAGGATATATATAATAATGCACAATATCTTATAAAAGATAAAATAAAAATATCTTCAGAAGATCAAAAACTTTTAGATAATTTAGCAAAAACAATTTTAAATGATTTTTTAAAAGAATTTGAAAAATTATCTAACATAAATAAAGAAAATTTAGAAAAAATTATAAATAACTTAATAAAAAATAATAAAACAAACTTCAAAGGGGTTGGTCAACCTTTAAGAGTAGCTTTGGTAGGGTCTAAGTTTGGTCCAGGTATATATGATATAATTATTTCTCTAGATAAAAGTGAAGTAATTGAAAGATTAAAGGCTGTTAGTTAAAACTGAAGCTGCAATTTCTGAAGATTTATTAGTTTTAAAATCACCAATTATTTTCTGAGTTTTTTCAATTTGATTTTTAATAGATTGATAGTCAGATAAAAAATTATCAATTTTATTGTATATATTTTTAGAATTACAATTTGACTGGATCAATTCAGGTATAATTTCTTCATTAGCCGCTATATTAATAATATTGGCAAATTTAACTCTTACTAGCATTTTAACAATTAGATAGTTTATAAAATTCATTTTATAAATTATGATGGATGGAATCTTGGCATTACATATCTCAAGAGAAATTGTCCCCGATTTAGAAACTGCAAATATAGAAGATTTTAAAATTTCAGACTTTATTTTATCATCGGATATTGATCCACAATTAGTTAGGCCTTCTTTTAATAAGTTTTCTTGAATTGATTTGTTAAATTCTGTTGTTGAATGAAATACATAAAAAATCTCTTTATATTTATCGTTCATCATTTTTATGAAACCAATTAAAATTGGTAATAAAATATCTACTTCAGAACGTCTACTACCAGGAAATACAGAAATAATTTTTTTATGCTCCTTTATAATTTGAGTGATATCAATTTTACTTTTATCAACTGTTTCTAATAAAGGATGGCCCGTAAATGTTGATGGAATATTTTCCTTGTCAAAATATTTTTTTTCAAAGGGAAAAAGCAACAAAATATGATCCAAAAAAGACTTTAGGTGTTTGACTCGACCCTCTCTCCATACCCAAACCTGTGGCGCTACAAAATGAATAGTTTTGATATTAGGGTTCAATTTTTTAACCTTCTGTGCCACTCGTAAAGTAAAATCAGGGCTATCTACAGAAAACAAAATATCAGGATTAAATTTTATTATTTGATCCACAGTTTCATTGATTTTATTTTTTATTTTAAAAAGATTTAAAATAACCTTGGTAAAACCAAGATAAGTAATCTCTTTTAAGTCATAGATTGATTTGATCCCTAAACCTTTTAAGTGTTCACCGCCAACAGACAAATACTCTATATCTGATCTTGAATTTTTAAGTTGACCAATAACTTTTGAAGCCAATTTATCGCCTGATGGTTCACCTGTTAAAATAAATATTTTTTTCATTTATACATCCTCCATAGCTCTCCCCTGTCTGAGAGCATATAAAGTTCGCCAGTTTCTTTGTCTATCTTTATATCCCTGATTCTTCCAATTTTACCTTTGAAAATAGTTTCTTCACTAATAAATTCATTATCTTTAAATT
>MDSV01164586.1_pt1 | contig 14860 bp, 11 predicted proteins | sample 810851 | NCBI WGS metagenome assembly MDSV01 (sample SAMN05326640, study PRJNA326480) | marine metagenome | isolation source: seawater | place: Atlantic Ocean: North East | collected 2012 | reverse complement strand
TTAGAAAATCAAGTAACAAAAGATATAAATAACTCAATCAAACATCTAAATAAAGATGGCTATATTATTATTAAAAATTGTAATCCTACTAATAAGGTTTATCAAAGAGAAAGTTTTTATAATAACGGTCAATATTTACCTTGGAATGGTACTACATGGAAATCATATGCTAAATTAAGAATGAATAATCCTAACTTATCAATGAGAGTAATAAATTGCGAATGGGGAATAGGTATTATTAAATTTGGAAGACAAAAATGTTATTCAAAGATTGATAATTTAAAATATAATCATTTAGATATGGATAGATGTAATTTACTTAATTTAATATCTGTTTATGAATTTTTATCTATTTATTAATAATTTTCTTTTGTTCTCCATATTGTTTTGAATCCATTAAAATAACTTCTAAGTTCATTATCTACATAGGGATATATTTCTTTGAATAAATATAAATAATTCCATAATGGTTGATCTCTATAAGATGGATAATCGTTAGAATAATGATGCCAAAATAAATGTGTAAATTTTTTCACTTTTTTCATATTAACTTGCATTCCGAAAACCGTATTTTCAAAATATTGTGGTGTATTTAATGATATAGAAGGTTTTATATTTCTTAAATATATTTCAGCTTTCTTAATTACATTTTCATCTTCTGTATTATTCAAAACAATACAATCCAAATCTTTTTTTATACCGTCATAATATCTTTTATGTTCATATTGAATAAATCCTAATTCTGAATTATTTAATCTATCACAAACTTTTAACCAATTAATGTCACTATTAGGATTTAAATAATGATCACAATAAAATATAAAATCATATTCTTTTTTCATTTTATCTTTTAAATATAACCAAACCATAAATTTAAAATATCTATTTAGAATTATATTTTTATTCTTATTTGTTTTCACGAAATTGTCTTCAATTTCAATTATATCCCAATACATTTTTCCTACATGTTTTTTTTTTAAATTAGTAAAACAAAAATAATCACAATTGTCTATTTTCGGAAAATTATTAGATAATTCAAAATATTCTATGTCACCAAAATAAGATGTAACAAAACATATTTTATAATTTGTTTTTGGATTTAATGGTCTTTCTATATATCGAAATATTTTCATATAATCATAACTAACAATATGATTTATATTTAATCGTAATTTTAATTCTTTCATGATATTTATACCCTTTTTCCATGTATCTTTATTAAATGTAGATTTAGCATATTCAATCATTTTTTTAACACTTTCATAACTTGAATCATCAAGTAAATATGGATAATCTTTATCAATAAAATCTATAACTGATTTATCTTTTGTAATAATTATATTTGATTCTGTAGCTGCAGCATGAGCTAATTTCATTAAAGGTCTATATTTAAATTCGTATGTTCCTTCTTTTCTTATGCTAACATAACAATAATTTTTTTTTAAATATTTTTGTGTATATTCTATAAAATTATTACAATGAATTAAATTATATTCATTTTTTAATTCTTCTACATATAAACAATTTTCATTTTTTAATCCTAATTCACCGTTATATATTAATTTAAAATTATTTAATTTTGGAATATTCTTATTTTTTAATAATCTTTCGTCAAAATGATGGGGAACAATATATATAGGAATATTTAATTTAAAATATTTTCTTCTCATATATGAATTATTTACAATTAATATATCAATATAATTCATATATTGATTATCAATTATATCTGGAATATTATTTGTATTTACATCATATAAATCTAAAACATCAAAAATAATTGTATTATTGTTTAATTTTACTTTTTTTAAAATATCTAAATTTAATCCAAAATTATCCTTTACAAATAAAAATATACTATTATGTATATTTTCATATTCCAATGTAAATTTACAATTTATAAATTTAAATCTTCTTTGAATATTTTTACAAATTTGAACACTTCTCATAACAGCACTTCCACTTGCATTTCTATTTTTCTTAATTAAATCTAAAGCATAAAAATAAACGTTAATCATTAATTTTATACTATTATTTTATTTTTAAAAATAAAATAATTTATATTATAATTTTGGTATAAAATTATAAATAATTCTATTAATAATATTTATGATTGATAAATTTGAAAATTTCATATTAGAATATACTGAATCAAATAATTTTATTAATTTTTACGATGATATTAGTAGATTTCTAAATATTAATAATAAAAATATTGAAAATTTAATAATTAATCATAAACTTCAATTTAGAAATGTGATTTATTACAAAAAAAATAAATTATTACATGAATTTAAAGATGATCAAAAATTTACATCTTATTTAATAAAAATATTAGATCACATATATAATAAAAAAAAAGATTATGATTTTACTCATAATACATTAAAAGTTTTATATAAAAAAATAAATAATATTGTTCAAAATTTAAATAATCAAGGTGTTTCTATAATACTAAATACTTTAGATAAAAAAAAATGTAAAAATATTATAGATAATTTGAATAATAAAAAATTTATAAATAGAAGTACAAATATCATAAAAAATATTGATTTAAATGATTCTAATAATAGAAATATATGGTGGTTACACGACTATAATGAATTATTAAAAATTGATATAGTTCAACATATAATTACCTCTGAATATATTTTAAAAATAGCAGAAAATTATTTAAACTGCAATCCAATATTACATAATGTTCTATTTTGGGCATCTTATCCTGGGGATACAGATACTACACAAAAATTTCATCAAGATTATGATGACATTAAATTTTTAAAAGTATTTATATATTTAAATGATGTTAATGAACAAAATGGTCCTCATGTTTATGTTAAAAATTCAATTAATAATATTCATTTAATTAAAAATGAAAATAGTAGATTAAGTGAAAGATATGAAGATAATGTTATATATGAAAAATATGGAAACAATGTTATAAATATTACAGGAAATACAGGAACAATTATTTTTGAAGATACTCATGGACTTCATAAAGGTACAAATGTTAAAGATGGTAAAAGATTTGTATTACAACTAGTTTATGGTTCATCAACATATTATTATTTAAAAAATAATAATTACGAAAAATATAATTGTAATGTTAAAAATAATAATATAATCTATAAAAAATATTTAAAATACCCATATAATTTTATGAATTTTACATTCCACAATTAAATATTAATTTTTTTAATGTATCATTATCAATTTTTATATTGTCTCCTGAATTATAATCATATTTATTAGTATTTTTTTCTCCATAATATTCTTCATAATTTTTATTTACATTTATGTCTGATACTAATATAAAATAATTTTCTTTTTCAATAACACTATCATGAATTGAAAACATTGATTCATTAATTTTTTCTCCAGGTCTAATACCAATAATCTTTACAGGCTTAGACGGATCAATAATATTTGTTAATTGTAATATATCATAACTAGGTAATTTTGGTATAAATATTTCTCCACCTATCATTATTGAAGCAGTATTTAAAACAAAATAAATAGCTTGCTCTATAGTAATTGTAAATCTAGTCATTTTATCATCAGTTATTGTAAAACAATCATTTGATTTATTTTGACTTAAAAATAAAGGTACTACAGAACCTCTACTATTAATAACATTACCATATCTTAAAACACTAAATATTGTACTATTTTCACCAGCCATTATATTTCCATGTATTATTAATTTTTCTAAACATAATTTAGTAGCACCATATAAATTTGAAGGTGTAACACATTTATCAGTACTTACACCAATTACTTTTTGGACATTATTATAAATAGCAGCTTTAATCACATTTTCAGTCCCATAAATATTTGTTTTTACAGCTTCAAATGGATTGTATTCAACCATATCAACTTGTTTCATAGCAGCAGCATGAAAAACAATATTAACATTTTTAAGTGCTGTTAATAATCTTTCATAGTCTCTTACATCACCAATAAAATATCTAATACTTTTATATTTATTTTCTGGAAATTTCTTTTTCATATTATATTGTTTGAATTCATCTCTTGAAAAAATAATTAATTTTTTTGGTCTATAATTATTCAAAATTATTTTTGTTATTTCATGACCAAATGTCCCTGTACCTCCAGTAATTAAAATTATTTTATCATTTATTAAATTTTCAACACTTTCTAATAAATTATTTAACATATAATAATTAATATAATATTTACTCTAAATAAACAATTTTATTTAAATATTTTAATACATCTTCTAATTTAAAATCTTTTTTTTTTAAATATACATTACTAAATATATTTTTTAATAATTCATAGTCTTCACTTGTATCTAAACTTAAATGAAGATTTGAAAAAATTAAATTTTTATATTTTTTATATAAAATTGGATATTCGAATTCTTTTTTTGAATATTTTTTTATCATATAAGTAGTTACATGTTCTCTTTCATTAATTAAAGCATTTTTATGAGCTTCTTCTAATATATTATAATTAAATACTTCACCATTAAAACCATCTGGAAATTTATGCTTACCAAAATATCTTGGTCCTAAATATGATAAATTTTCGTTAAAGAAAAAATCAATCATCATATCTATATAAGTTGCATCTACTAAAGGACAATCACTTGTTACACGAATTATTATATTTGAATTAAAATATTTAGCTGTTTCATAATATCTTTCCAAAACATTTGATTCACTTCCTCTATATATTTTAATCTTATTGTATAAGCAAAAATCTGCTATAACATCATCATTTTTTTTTCTAGTAGTGCATATAATTATATCAGAAGCATAATTAGATTTTTTTAATCTATCAACTACATGTTGTAATACTATTTTATCCTCTAATTTTTTCATAACTTTATTTGGTAATCTAGTAGAACCAGTTCTAGCTTGAATTATTATATGTATATTCATTTTTTTATCCATATACTAATGATATACTATTATTTTCTTTTTCCAAAAATATTAAATAATTTTAATATTAATAATTTCTAAAAAATAAATTTAAGTTAATAATTTATTAGATAAATTATTATTTAAATTGATAAAATCTTTACAATGATTACTCATTATTGTTAATAAATTTGGATAATTATTAAAATATTCTAAATAATAAATTAATTGTTTTTCGTAATTTGAATTAATATCTCCAATATAAAATGATGTTTTTGAATCTAAAAATTTTTTTATAACTGATTTTTGATTATCAGCTAAACATATCATAATTGATGGTGTTTGTGTTAAACATCTTTCATATGATGTAGTTCCTGGTGCTCCTATTGCTAAATCAGCTAATGCTAATAATTCACCAATAAAATTTAAATCATAATAAAAATAAAAGTTTTTTAACTTATTAATTTTTTGTTTTATTATATTATGATTTTTATTTGATTTACCTATTATTACATCAAATCTTAATTTATTATCATATTTTTTATTAAATTCATTACAAATATCTATAATATTACTTGTAATATTATATAAATCTGCTCCACCCATAAAAATATTAATTCTCTTTAAATAGTTAATTTTTTTATTTATTTTTAAATTATAATAGTTTTCATGAAAAAATAAATAATTATTTCCAACATAAATAATACAATCTTCATTTAAAATTTTTTTATTTTTTATTATTGAAATATCTTTTACTTGTTGATTAATATATATATTACAATTATGTTTTCTATTTATAAAATCATCTATTACACATATTTTTTTAACATGCTTTTTTAAAATACTTTCCCATTTTTCATTTATAGCATAATGATCAATCACTAACCAATCAATTTTTAAATTATTTAATTTTATTATTTTAATTGTTTTTAAAGCATCATCTTCTTGTGATTCACCTAACCATGTATCTACATTTAATTTTACATTGTCTGGAAAATTAAAATTAATTTCATAACATGTATATTTTTCTCTTATTTTATAATTTAAATTAAAAGAATGTTTTTTTGAAATAAATATTATATTATGACTTTTATAAATACTTGCTAAATTTAAACATCTATATAAATGTCCAGTTCCTATTATATTAGAAGAATCTACACGGAATAATATATTCATTTATTATTAAAAGAAATAAAAATTTATTTTAAATAACAATACATTAATAATATAATAAATAATAATAATAAAATTAATGTTATATAATTTATTTTATCTTTTTTGTTAGTAAATTTTTCATTAAAGTTTTTACTTGAAATTTCAGGTTGATCAGGATCAAATGGAAATTTTCTTCCATAAACTTGGTAAGCACCAATTCTACCTAAAGTTGGACAAAATGGTGCTATTTTATTTTTTTTAGCTTTCTTTACATCATTACCAATATAACAATCTTTACCATTAATTGCACCAAATACCATTCTTTCAGCTTTTTCAGCTTTATCAGCACATTCTGCTAATGATCTTACTCTACCTTTATATTCAGGTATTGTATTTTCATCATAATCATTAAAACGACATCCTTCATATCCGTAATTTGCTACTGTTTCAGGTGGTTTAGCACAATCAAATGTTCTACCTTCTCTTAAAGTACATCCATAATATTTCCAATGAAATCTAGCATAATAAACAATTTTATTTAGATCATAAGCATCTCCTGGTATTCTTATTTTGTATAATCCAGGCAATCTATATCCACCTGGTAAATCATTCCATGATGCATTCCACCACATATGAACTCTACCTTCTCTATAATTATTTGGTTCATAGTTTGAATGCCATTTAGTAAAACTCCATGCACTTCCATCAGTCCATCTCCAATCATCTGAACCCCTATGATAACTTCTGCGTGTTTTTCTTACACCACCAATCCAAAATCCCCATCCTCCAAGTTGTCCTTTAGCCCTTCCATTATCTAATATTTTTTTAGCTTCTAACCATTCATCATTATTTGTAATAGATGCTAAATGTCCTCCTCTTCTTCTAGCTTCTCTTTCATGTCCAGAAAATGTTTTTGATTCTAAATTCAATTCGAATTTATGTTTAGCTGTTGCATAATTAAGAATCCAATTTTTTATATCAGGATATTTTTCAACATAACATAATGCTTGCCCAAATGTTAGATTATGACGACATCTTGATGTTCCAATATTTTCTCCTATATCTTTTTTAAAATATGTCCAACCTTTTTTATAAACATTATTATTAGCACATATCCAATATGTATTTTCAGAAAAATTTGGATCAACGAAATATTTATCCCATTGTTTGACTTTTTTACCATTCCATCTTAATTTACCTGTTTGATTTGGTCCAATTATTCTTGGTGGTCTCCACTCTCTACCATATGGATAATTATTAGGATTAGTTAAGAAATATCCTGGATTTTTAATGCTAACGGCAGAATCCCAATCACCATCTGTTACAATAAATGAGCCATTATATAATTCTATTTCAGCTATTAAACAACCAGGACCTCCACCGTTCCAACATCTAAATGCCATAGTAAATCCTTTAGTATTTACGACTTGATTATTTCTATCAAAATGATATGTAAATGTTTTTCTCCAATTAGGATTTTTTGGTCTATATTTTCTTGCACCTAAATACATTTCAAATATATCATCACATCTTATTGTTACTTTTTTAATATGATAATTATTATCCATAATCATTTTTGGAACCTTGATTGAACATATCGAATTTTTAGGTTTTGTTATTACAAAACCACTTTTTTTCTCATCCGATAATGTAGCTGTCATACTAGTATTAGAACTATCTAATATTCTACCTCTTTTAATATTTGGTTTAGTGCCAGTCCATCTATGAGTTGTTGAACCTTTTTTATTATCCCAATAAAAATCACCATATTCTGGATAATAATAGAAATGATATAATCTATCATCTGTAAAATTCATTTTACCTTTTTGAAATTGTTCCATTTTATTTACAGCACTTCTTTCTTTAGTTATTTCATATCTTATTTCACCACTAGGATTTACACGTCTGATAGGTGTTGTTCTCCATGGTAAGGTTATTTTACCTCTATTATATTCATAAAATTGAACACCATACATATAGCCTACATCAATAAAATCGTAAGCTGCTTTGTATCTTTTATCTAATTCTAATGTCCTCATAAAAGTATTTTTATAAACTGATAATAAGAATCTATCTCCATATATAGCATTGTCACCAATTTTTTTTCCACTACCAGGTGGAGGCATTAAATAATATTCCATTTTTGATGTTGGTATTGAATATACAGCGTAAAATTTATGATTAGATGTATAATCATGCCAAACACCATGATTACTCCATGAATATGCTGCTATAGCATCTTCGGTAGGACCAGGTTGTCCTCTATCCCATCTTGTATATGTCCATGGAGCACCACTTGACCATCTCCAATAACTACCTGAACCATTTCTACCATTTCTTTTTCTTTTACCACCAATCCAATAGACTTGATTACCAAATTTATTTCGTGCTGCAACATTCATCCAATATTGTTCATGCCAGTTAGTAGGACAAGCTAAATGACCTCCCATTAATTTTGCTGCATTGTCATGTTCTTGCCAAGTTTTCTTAGTTTTAACTGCTACAAAATTATATTTTTTTTTAACTTTACTAAATATAATCTGATCTCCATATCTTACTGCTTTTCCAAAATCTCTTGAGTTACTTAAAGCTGGTAAAATATAAATTTTAGATGAATGTTTTCCAGGATTTTTAAAAGTGAAATTATTATCAATAATAGATGCTACTAATTCACCATTATTAACATGAATTAAATCACCATAAGCAATAGTACATGTACCCGCATTACTAAATCCTTCAATTGAATTTTTTGTTTCTTCCTTATTATATTCATCATCATTAAATTCTTCTTCACTTTTATCTTCAAAATTTTCTACTGTATTATTTTCAAAATTTATAGATTCAAAATTATCATCCTTTAATTTATCTAAAGTTTGATTATATGGAACTAATGAACTATTACACGTATTCATTTATAATTTAATATAATAAAAAAATATGAATTAATATACTGAAAATGTATATTAATTTAATTAAAATTTTTAAAATTAAAGAATTATTTATATAAATATCTTAATTAAAAAAAGAATTATTATTATTAATATAATAAAGATAAATATATATTTTTGATTCATATTTTTATTATTATTAGTAAATTTATCACTAAAATTATCACTTGTTAAATAATATTGTTTCGGTAATTCAGGACTATTTTCAAATTTTTCTTCAATATTTTGAAAATTTTCTAACTCTAAATTATTATTTTCTTGATTATAATTTTTAAATATTTTATTATTATATTCATTTTTATTATTAAAAATTATAGACCCAAAAATATCATCTTTTACTTTAAAATTTGAACTATTTATCATATTCATATAATTAAAAATAAGAAAAAAACTATTTAATTTAAATTATCTAAATTAATCAAATCCCAACTTAATGGTGTTCCTAATTCAATATCATTTAATGCTTTACTTCCTAATATTTCTTTATAATGTTTAGTATGTAATCCATTAGAAGGTCTAATAGATTTTATATTATCTTTTGTAAAAATATCACCTTTTTTCATATCCTTTGTAACAAATAAAGACCTTCTAAATTTTTTAGATTTTGACTCACTATTTACACCAGAATATTTTACCTCCCCTATTGATTTTTCTACTATTCTTATTGAATTAACCATATTTTTAAATTCACTTGGTTTTAAAGAAAATGCATCATCTTCGCTACCACTGTTATCATTGATTTTAAAATGTTTTTCAATTATTCTAGCACCTAATAATACTGAAGCTATTGGAACTTCTATACCTAATGTATGATCAGATAAACCACCTACAACATTAAAATTATCTATCATATCATTAATTGTTTTTAAATTAGCATCTTCATATTTAGCTGGATAAGCACTTGTACATTTTAACATAGCTATATGAGGACAACCATTATTTTTTAATATATTAATAGCCTCTTCTAATTCTTCATAAGAAGCCATACCCGATGATATAATAACAGGTTTTTTAGTTTTTGCTATTCTTTCAATTAATATATGATCTGTAATTTCAAAAGAAGCAATTTTATATGCAGGAATATTTAGTTTTTCTAAAAAATCAACAGCACTTACATCAAATGGTGATGAAAATAAATCAAGACCTCTTAAATTAGCATATTCTTTTAAATCTTTATGCCATTCCCAAGGTGTATAAGCATTTGAATATAATTCATATAATGTTTTACCTTCCCATAATGTTCCATTTAAACATTCTTTAAAAATTGGTTTATTACTATCTAATGTCATTGTATCAGGTGTATATGTTTGTAGTTTTACAGCGTCAGCACCTGAATCAGCAGCTGCATCAATTAATTTAAAAGCTAAATTTATATCTTGTTTATGATTACATGATAACTCAGCAATAATATATGTAGAATAGTCTTTTCCAATTTTCCTATTATTTATTTTAAATACATTATCATTTATTGATTTTAAAAAATTATATTCATAACAATGAATCATAGTTTCATTAATTAAAATTTTTTCTTTAAATTCAAAATTTGATTTACTAAATAATTTAATTGATGCGTGATTAAAATATTTAATTCTAGCCCTAATTTTTATTATACTTGGATAATTATTTTTTATATATATCAAAGCTTTTTCAATAATTTCATATGATAATTTTTTACCCCTGAATTTAGGATCTATATTGATTGATATTTCTAAAGTAAATTTACACTCATTATTCATAAATCCAATAAATCCGATTTTTTTATTATTATAAGTAGCAAATAATGGTGGTACTAAATTACTAAAATATTTTTCATAAAATAAATTTTTAAATTCAGTTTCGTTATATTTTTTCATTTTAAATGAATTTATCACAGTCATAGCATCATTTCTCCAATTCATAATTAGATTAGCATTTTCATCACATTTATTAACTTCAATTATTTCAATCATAAATTAATATATAAAAATAATTCTAAGTATTAATATAAATGATTCCTTATGGAAAACAAACTATAGATGAAGATGACAAAAAATCAGTTTTAGAAATATTAGAAACAAATACATATTTAACGACTGGTCCAAAAGTATTAGAATTTGAAGAAAATGTTTGTGAATATGTTGGTAGCACTTATGGATGTGCTGTAAATAGTGGTACAGCCGCACTGCATTGTGCTATTTATGCTGCTGATATAAAAGAAAATGATGAAGTTATTGTTTCAGCAATAAGTTTTGTAGCATCTTCAAATGTGATTTTGTATCAAAAAGGAAAGCCTGTTTTTTGTGACATTGATATAAATACAATGAATATAGATCCATCTAAAATTGAAGAATTAATTAATAATAAAACAAAGGCAATTTTAATGGTTGATATGTGTGGTCAGCCATGTGATTACGATAGAATACATAAAATATGTAAAAAACATAATTTAATTTTAATTCAAGATGCAGCACATTCAATAGGATCAATTTATAAAAATAAAAAAGTTGGTAGTTATTCAGATATTACATGTTTTTCGTTTCACCCTGTAAAAAATATAACAACATGTGAAGGTGGTATGATGGTTACTAATAATGAGCTTTATTTTAAAAGAGCAAAAAGTTTTAGAAGCCATGGTATAAGTCGTGATTATTTAACAAGAGAGAAAAATAATTCACATTATTATGAAATGAATGATTTAGGTTTTAATTATAGAATTCCTGATGTTTTGTGTGCTTTAGGTATTAGCCAGTTAAAAAAATTAGATTATTTTATAAAAAAAAGAAATGAAATTGCTGATAAATATAATAAATATTTTGAAAATAGCACTTTAATAACACCTATTAAAAATAATTATTTTTCAGCTTATCATATTTATGTTATAAAATTAAATTTAAAAGATTTAAATAAAACAAGGGATGAAATATTTTTAGAATTAAAAAAAGCTAAAATTGGAGTAAATGTTCATTATATGCCAATTTATTTACATCCTTATTATCAATCAATTGGTTATCAAAAAAACATATGCCCTAATTCTGAAATGTTATACAAATCAATAATTACGTTACCAATTTATCCTTTACTTAAAAATGAAGAAATAGAATTTATATGTAACAAAGTATCAGAAATAGTAAATAATAGTGTATTATAAATAAATTAACTTCTTAAGCTTAATAATAAATGAGCATCTGAAATATTTGTGTTTTGTTTATTAGTCATATTTACAATTCGAAGTTTATTATTTTCGTAATCAACGCAACATATTTTTTTACCATTTAAATCATATATTGTTCCTAATCCATTTGGTTTAAAATTTTTTATTATTCCATCATAAAAACACTTTTTACGAACATTATTAATTATAGTAATTATTCTAACTGTACCTTTTCCATTTGGAATATTATCATTAAATTGTCCGCTATAAATTAGTTCATTATTACTATTAAACATTCTACCATATAATATTTTATCATTAGCAAAAAATCCTTTTAATGTAAAATAATTATATATATTAGAAGATATGCATTTCACACGAATATTATATAATATACCTATTCCATCTTTTAACCCATTTTTCATTTCGCCTTCATATTTTAAATTTTTATAGTTATCATATATAAAATGAATATTACTTAGCATTCTTTTTTTATATTTATTATCATTTTCTAAAATATTATTTTCTTGATTTAACTTTCTTTTTGGCATTTTTAGTATTTTTTTTTTTATTATGTTTGGATTTTTTTCAATTTTTAAAAATTGATTTTCTTAAAATATATGAATAAAAAAATAATATGACAAGAAGAATATTAAAAAAAGGTAAGTATCCTTGTAAAAATTTTATTCGTGATGGATATTGTAATGAAAATAATTGTAAATTTATTCATGATAAAAGATTATCAATTAATACTGAAAATAAAATCTGTTTGTCATGTAAATCTAAAAATATAGATAATACAAAAGATGACGTGTTCGATTATGGTCCAGATAATAGAAAACTTAAGCATAAAAAAGATACATACATACCAAATAAAGTAAATGAAACTGAAAGATTAGATATATTTAAATATTTATCATCTGGGAAATCTATAGATAATTATGTATCTAATTATCAATATAAAAAGAATAGGTTAAATATCTTTATGTACCTTTCTACCGGTAAATCAATGAACGATTATGATTCATCTTTAAAAACACATAATTTATATAATAATGGAAATAATATTTACAAAAATTTAATTGAATTTACAAATCTAAAATAATTTATTCCACAGTAACAACTTTTGCTAAATTTTTAGGTTTATCAGGATTTATATTTTTAAATATAGATGTATGATATGCTATTAATTGTAAAGGTATAATTGCTAATAATGATGTAAATGATTTATTATAAGGTATATATATCGTATTTTCTATTTTTAAATTTTTATTATTAGTAATCAAAATAATAGGTGATTTTCTAGACTTTATCTCCTCATATGCGTTTAAAACTTTTGACTCATAATATATATTATTATTTAATAATATAACAGGCATGTTTTCATCTAATAAAGCAAATGGTCCATGTTTTAAACTACTAGATGAATAAGATTCACTGTGAATATACGATATTTCCTTTATTTTTAAAGAACCTTCATGAGCTATACATTCATCACTTTCTTTTCCTAATATAAATAAATTATTCTTCTTATTTATAATTGGTAATATGTCATTTATTTGATTGTGCATCAAATTTAAACAATTTTGAAAGTCTAAGCTTAAATTCTGAATATCAGATATTATTTGCTCACGTAAATTATCATTTATATTTCTATTTTGACTAAACCAACAGGCTAATAATGATATACATAAAACTTGAGTAGTAAATGCTTTTGTAGATGCTACACCCATTTCACGACCAGCATTACAATAAATACCACAATTTACTTCCCTAGCAATTAAACTATCAACTACATTTATAATACCTAATGTAAATATATTGTTATTTTTTGCTATTTCAATACATCTATGTAGATCTTTTGTTTCACCAGACTGTGATACAAAAATCATTAATGTATTCCCTATTTTAGGGATATCTGATTTTTCAAAATCAGCTCCATCATATATATTTATCATATTAAAATCGCATAATTTTTTAAAAAAATATTTTCCATACATACATGAATGATATGATGTACCACATCCTAATAAAATAATATTTTCTATATTTTTTAATTTGTCAATATTATCATCACAACCTCCTAATTTTACTTTTTTATTATTTAATATTCTTCCTCCAAGATTTATTGAATTTAGTATTTTTTGTGGTTGTTCATATATTTCTTTTATCGTCCAGTGTTCATAAGGTGCTGGGGAACTTTCAAAATCAATTGTATTTATGTTTCTTAAATTATATATACAGTTATAATTTACATTAATTTTTTGGTCTTTAATATCAATGTACGAAATATCATCATTTTGAAGTGTTATATATGTGTTTATTTTATTACAAAATCCACTTTGCTCACTTGTTATTATAGCATAATCTTCATTATACCCTATTAATAATGGACTACCATTTCTAACACAATACATTCTTTCAGGTTCATCAATATTTAATATAATTAATCCATATGTACCATTTAAATTATCAATAGTTTTTTTAATAGCTGATATAAAGTCTTCTTCTTCATATGTATGATATTCTAATAGATTTACAATAATTTCAGTATCTGTTCCAGAATAAAAATTAAATCCTTTTTCAATTAAAAAATTTTTTAGATTATTAAAATTTTCAATAATCCCATTATGTACTATAGTTATTTTTTTATTATTACTTAAATGAGGATGTGCATTTATATCATTTTTTGGTCCATGTGTTGCCCATCTATTATGACCTATTCCAATTTTTATATCTTT
>MDSV01223835.1_pt1 | contig 14861 bp, 18 predicted proteins | sample 810851 | NCBI WGS metagenome assembly MDSV01 (sample SAMN05326640, study PRJNA326480) | marine metagenome | isolation source: seawater | place: Atlantic Ocean: North East | collected 2012 | reverse complement strand
ATTATCTTTTCATCCTCAAGTAAAAAACTTTAACATAATAAGTTCCATTATTTTCCTAAATTAGAAATTAAGGAAAATGAAAACAGAATACGACGCTATAGTTATTGGTACTGGTGTAAGTGGAGGATGGGCTGCTAAGGAACTTTGTGAAAAAGGATTAAAAACGTTAGTCCTTGAAAGAGGCAGGATGTTAAGCCACCCCGAAGATTACACAACTGCTAACATGGATCATTGGGATTTTCCGTCTGGTGATAAAATCACTAATGAGATTAAAAAAAATCAACCAAAACAGAGTAGAACAGGATATGTAAATACCGAATCAACAAAGCATATGTTTGTTGATGATTTGAAGCACCCTTACAATGAAGACAAACCTTTTAATTGGATAAGAGGATATCATGTTGGAGGAAGGTCTTTAACATGGGGTAGACAAAGCCATAGGCTTACAAAATTTGATTTTGAAGGAAATGCGAAAGAAGGTATTGCTGTTGATTGGCCAATTAGGTATGAAGATATGGCTCCTTGGTATGATTACGTTGAAGAATATATTGGTGTCAGTGGAGAAAATTTAGGACTTCCTCAATATCCAAGCGGAAAGCTTCTAAAGCCTATGGAACTTACATGTGTTGAAAATGTTTTAAAACAAACTTTAGCAAAAAAATACGATGATAGATTGCTTACCATTGGAAGAGTAGCTCATATAACAGAAGGCACGAAACCTGGAAAAGGAAGAGTGTCGTGTCAATATAGAAATCGTTGTAGAAGAGGATGTCCATACGGCGCATATTTTAGCAGTAATTCTTCAACACTTCCAGCCGCTGAAGATACAGGGAACATGACTTTGAGACCAAATTCAGTAGTTTATGAAGTCTCATATGATGAAGATAGACAGAGAGCAAGTGGAGTAAAAATAATTGATGCTGAAACAATGATGACTTATGAATTTAAGGCTAAAATTATTTTTGTTTGTGCCTCTTCTATAGGTTCAACTTCGATTTTACTACAATCAAAATCTAATCGATTCCCAAATGGAATGGGGAATGATTGTGGTGAATTAGGACATAATTTAATGGATCACCATTTTCAAATTGGAGCAAGTGGAAAGCATGATGGATTTCAAGACAAATACTATATTGGAAAAAGACCAAACGGAATATACATTCCTAAATTTAGAAATATTGGAGGCAATACCAATAGAAAAGATTTCATTAGAGGATACGGTTATCAAGGAGGTGGAAGTAGAGGAGATTGGACTAAACAAATTGCAGAGCTTTCTTATGGTAAAGATTTGAAAGAAGCTATTTTAAAACCTGGGGGATGGACAATGGGATTAACAGGGTTTGGTGAAATATTACCTTACCATGATAATAGGATGTATTTAAATTATGAAAAGAAAGATAAATGGGGATTACCTACTGTAACTTTTGACGCTTCTTTGAAAGAGAACGAGTTAAATATGAGAAAAGATATGCAACAACAAGCAATTGAGATGCTTGAAGCAGCAGGATTTAAAGAGGTTAAAGGAACAGGTAAAGAATATAATTTTGGTAATGGAATACACGAAATGGGAACAGCAAGAATGGGGCGTGATCCAAAAACTTCAGTACTAAATAAGTACAATCAAATTCATTCAGTAAAAAATGTATTTGTGACAGATGGAGCCGCGATGACATCAGGTGGAAATGTTAATCCATCATTAACATATATGGCTTTAACTGCTAGAGCTGTTGACTATGCAGTAAGGGAATTAAACAAGAGAAACTTATAAATGAAAAGAAGAGAATTACTAAAGAATTTAGGCTTGGGTGTTGGAGCAATAACTTTAACTCCTGCTATCTCAAGTTTACTTCATAGTTGTAGTGATGGTACAACTTGGAAACCTGTTTTTTTTAGTAGGGAACAAATTTTTTTACTTTCAAATTTAACTGAATTAATTATTCCATCTGACGATGAAATTCCAGGTGCAAAGGAATTGAATCTTACAAAATTTATTGATCTATATGTTATTAATATGATGGAAGCAAAACAACAGAACTTATTAAAAAAATCATTTGATTGTTTTGTAGAAAATTCCCTAACGGAAAGTAATAATTCAAAAATAAATCAAATAACTAATGAAGATCTTGAGTCAAGATTAAAATATTTCTTTAAGGATAAAGTAGATTCTCATAAATCTTGGAATTCAGATTTTAATAAATATTCAAGAGGTTTTGAAAGCGATCAAACCAATCCTCCCGTCGATGCGCTTTCATATAATTTTTTAAATACAATTAGAAGACTTACCATAACTTCATTTAAATGGTCTGAAACAATTGGTGAAAAAGTTTTAGCATATAATCCAATCCCTGGTAGACAAGCTGGATGTGTTGATTTAAATGAAGCTACTGGCGGTAGAGCTTGGTCTCCATAATTATTTAGGTATATTTTTTGTGTTAATCTAAGTATGGAGCTATCCAGCTTTAGAATTTTTATACTTATTGGTAGCATTGCTATCATGATTATCATGTACTATTTTTTAAAGGAAATTAGCAAGTAAGTTGTTATATCACTTTTAGTTATATTTAATAGATGAAGAAAATCTTTCTATTAGCCTTACTAATTCCAGCATTATTAATTTCTCAAAAAGAATGTGCTCCATGCGATTTTAAAGCTAACCCTGGGTTAGAAATAACAAAATCAAAATCTAATTGGCCAAAAATCAATAATGGCGAAACTATAAGAATTAATAGTTTAACAAATATTATATATGATGGGGATGATAAATATTGGGAAATGTGGAATAGACAAGCCTGGTGGGAAAATGAAAAATCTGATCCATGGGCTCTAACTACTAATTGGATAGATAATTATGTAGAACCTATAAAAGGATTTAAAGATTGTGTTAATGATAAATTAAGATGGAAGTGTGGATATTCTTACAATATTAAACTACCTGAAAATTACAAGAAAAATAAAAAATATCCCCTAGTTGTTTTTTTACATGGTGGAATTAGAGAATATCCAAGATCTTTAACATGGAAAGTTAAAAATTTAGAAAACTTTCATGTTCCCAAAGACGATCCCTATATTATTGCAGCACCCTTTAAGCTTGGTGTTGACTGGAGTCCAAAAAGAATTCTAGATGTAATTGAAGACATTAAATCAAATTTAAAAATCGATATAAATAGAATTTATTTAACTGGACTTAGTATGGGTGGCAGAGGGACATTTATTGTTGCAGCTGAATTACCTAAATTATTTGCAGCAATTATGCCATTAAGTCCACATCATACCCCATATTCTTACCTGTCACTTTCAGATAAAGTATCACATATACCTACTTTCTTACATCATAGTACAAATGATAAAACTTCTAAATTTTCAGTTGCTGAAGATATGTTTGAGGAATTAAAACAAACTAACAAGAATATAGTTTTTGATATTGGAAACTCTGGTCATTCAGGTTGGAATAAAATATACAATAATCCAAAAAATATTGAATGGTTACTTTCTTGGAAAAAGTAATTTAATAAATCTTATGAAAGCAATAAAGGTATTTGTTCTTTTATTGAGTTTTTACTCATTTACTCAGGAAAATATAAAGCCATTTGGATCAATTGATGGAGATTGGATTCTTGATAAATCATTCAGTGATGAATTTAATAATACTAAATTGGATTCAAATAAATGGTGGGATTTTAATCCAGCTTGGCATGGTAGAAAACCCTCACACTTTGCTCGATCTAATGTCAAAGTTAAGAAAGGGCTATTAAGGTTATCTGCTAAAAATTTAGATCCTAAAAAAGTAAATATTTATGATAAGGCAAGGGGATATGATAAGTTTAGTACAGCAATTATTAAGAGTAAGAATAGAAGTTTTTATGGCTATTACGAAGCTAGAGCAAAGTCAATGACAGCAGCTGTTTGCAATGCTTTTTGGCTTTATGACCCTTTAGAAGAATCTGTCAAATATAGAGAAGGAGAATATTCTGAAGAGATAGATATTTTTGAAGTTTTTGGAAAGGCAAATAAAAAAGAAAATCAAAGAGCCTATTATGCGGCAGTTCATCGTTATCAAACGCCTTATGTCGAGTCTTTAGTAAACAAAAAAAAATATAAGCTTGAAAATAGATATACCAGACTTGAAGTTCCTTACGATTTTTATGAAGACTTTCATATTTATGGATTGCTTTGGACACCAGATGAATTAATTTGGTATTTAGACGGAGAAGAAGTTTTTAGAAGGGTTAATGATTTTTTTAAAAGACCACTACATGTAATTTTCGATGCAGAAATTATGGAAACTTGGGATGGATTACCAAATCCTGATGATTTACCCAGTACTTTTGAGGTTGATTATGTAAGAGTTTGGAGGCCTAAAAATAATCACTATTAATTATTTTAAGTTTTATGGCACCTTATTTGCAAATGGTGTCATGTTATGAAAAATTTAAAAATCTTATTTGCATTTGTTTTACTAAGTTTCACATTCTCATGTACAGTTGATGATGAAGACGTTGATAATGCACCACTAACAATATTGAACAGAATTGAAGCAAGTTCTAATTATACTTATTTGAATTACGCTTTACAAAAAACAGGTTTGTCTAACGTCTTGAATGGCACTGAAAAATATACATTATTTGCCCCTTCAAATATGGTTATGGCAAGATTTTTAATGCAAAATGGTTTTTCATCAGTTGATGATGTACCTGAAGAGTTATTAAAAAATATTTTATTAAATCATGTTATCGCTGGAGAGTTACCGTACAGAAATTTTGAAACTGGATATGCAAAAACAGCTGCCTTAAGTGATGCAACTGGATTACCAATGTCAATTCACATTGAACAGGTTAACATGAGAGTTACTCTTAATGGAGAAGCAATGATAACAAGAGGAAATATTATGGCGTCGAATGGAATTATACACACCGTTAATAGAGTGATTCCACTCCCGACCGTTGTTACTTTCGTTACAGCTGATGCAAATTTTAAAAATTTAGCTCAGGCTGTTACTCGTGAAGATTTGTCTGTAGATTTTGTTGAAGTATTATCAACAAATGCCTATAACTCTCCTGCTCCGTTTACAGTTTTTGCTCCAAACAATACAGCGTTTGTTAATCTATTAAGCGAGCTTGGTTTAAGTTCATTAGGCGATATTGATGAGCCTACTTTAAAAGCAACTTTAACTTATCACGTTATTGCTGAAACTAATGCTTTGTCATCTCAGCTTTCAGACAATCTTCAGTTAACAACATTAGGTGGTAATATTACTGCCAATGTAACTGGTGGAGCTACTATAACGGATGGTAACAATAGAGTTAGTAATATTATAGCTGTTGATGTTCAAGCTAATAACGGAGTAATTCACGTTATTGATAAAGTAATATTGCCAAATTAATTTTATTTCCAGCTAAAATTTTTATCCATATTAGTTCTAATTATTGGATAAAGAATTATAAGTGCAGCTACTAAGTGAAAGTATCCAAACTTTGGGTCAACACCAATGTCATTGCATATTATATTAAACCCTTGAAATATGTTTGCAACTAAAAGTGCTAAACCAATTTTTTTAGCCAAAGCAGTTGCAGCAATATTTTGTGAATTATATGCATTATTAGTGGGGAATGTTAAAATTACTAGACAGAAAAATAGAGCCATCAAACCTAAATGTGCAGGATCGGAATCATTAGCATAAGCCATACCCTCTCCAACAACAGGAATTATACTCCAAAGACACATTCCTATTAAAAAGCTTTTTCTGTTTTGGTTAAAAGCTCCATAAGCGGAAATTAAAATAAAAGCAATACTTGTTATTGTAAAAAGCAAGTCTGTAGTATCCATAATTTTGATTAATTGTTGATGTTAATATAGTGATTTATAATCATTTATAAACTTCTCATAATTATTGTTAATTGCATGTTATATTTACAATATGAAAATATTAAAATGGATATTCTTTTCAATTTTTACAATTGGATGTATTTTGAGTTTGGTTGTAGTTTTTTTAATGTATAATAATTTGACATTTATTGACTATCCTTATTTAATAGCTGCTGGTGTATTTTTTGTTTTTGCTATAATAACCTTTAAGATTAAAATAAAGTCAAATTAATTTTAAGGTAATTCTTTAAAGTTTAGATTATTTAAATCTTTTCTCAATTTATTCATAAACTCAATTCCGGGATCAATCTTGACGGTTCTGTATAAACTATCTTTTTCAAGCCATAGCTCATGATTTTCAAAATTAGTGTATTCAAAGTGCCCTATTAAATAATCGATTTTGGGATATTTTGATTTTAAATATTTAACTAGTTTGACATTAGAAATTAATTGCTCATTAGTTAATGGATATCCTTCAATTCCTCCGACATTTTCAATTCCTATTGAAGAATAGTTTAAACCTATAACATGTCTTGCCATTATGTTATCTTTCATTAATTGAAAAACTTGACCATTCCTGTCTACTAAAAAATGTGCTGAAACATTTAAATTACTTGCATAACTAATGTCATTTCTTGAACCTTGAAGAGAGGGGGATTTAAAGGTGTTAAATGCTTGTTCAGATGTTTTAGTAGCAGTCCAGTGTACAACTATAATTCTAGGATCAATGGTTATAGATTCTGCTTCAAAATTATATCTTTCTTTAATATATTGTTTAGTTAAGCTTGTTCTAAGATCATCAAATATGATATCTTTTTTAATTATATGTATATCAGTATTCTCACACGAAATACTTGAAATCGACAATATAAAGACATAAAAAATAGTAAAATAAAAACTTTTACTCATTGATTAAAATTAGTAAATACAATTAACTAAAAAATTTGTATTTTAATTTTTAGTAGGAAATTAATGCGAGAATATTCTTCAATTGGCATAAACAAAAACTATTTTATATACTTATTATTTGGTTCTGCGATCGTAATAGGTATAACTAGAAATAGTGCTATAATCCCCTATTATTACGATGGAAGTTTAATTTCATTTTTAATGGATAGAGATCCTTGGACAACTATATTTTTTACTTTGTTGTTTTTGTCACTTGGAATAAATAATGTTATTGTAGATAATCATGGGATAACTAGAAAAGTGTTATTCTTGCCTTTTTTTAAAAGAGAAAAGTCGTGGAAAGAAATTAAACATTATGCTTTTGTTGATGAGGTTTATGAAGGAAAGCACTCTGAAACTAAAAAAGCAGTATGGTTTATTGATTACAACGATTATGTTTGTTTTAGAGTAACTAAATTTGGAAGAAAAAATCTTAGAGAAATTTTAGAGTTTGTTGATAAGGTTGAAGATAAGTATGAATTGTATTTAGAATTTAAAAACCCAATTTTTATGCGCTACGGAATGACAAAAGTGAAATATCCAGAAAATAAAGAAGATGAAAAAAAATAATATAACTAAATCTATTTCCATACTAATATTAACCCTTCTAGTTATAGCTTCATGCTCAAAAGATGAAGGTTCATCAGACGGCAATAATGTAATTGAAAATAAAACTCCAACCCTGAATACAAACAAGACTACGATAGAGTTTGAAGATACTCAGATTACTAAATCATCAACTACAAATACATTTTCTATTTCTAGTCAAAATTTAAATTCTGATATAACAGTTTCTGTTGGAGACAACTTTGAAATTTCAGATAATAATATTTTATTTACAAATAGCATCACAGTTCAACCTAATCAAAGTAAAACAGTGTATGTTAGGTTTTCTCCATCAACCGTTGGCTCTCATACAGGTTCTATTAGTATTACAAACTCACAAGTAAATCAAAAAAATATTAGTCTATCAGGGATTGCAATAAAACTTAGATATAATTACAAAACTTATAATAAAGAACATTTAGCTTTTGGATCTGGATTAAGCCAGTCCTCAATTAAAAAGTTTGATTTACACAATGACATGTCTAAAATTGAAAATATTAAAATGTATGTTCAACTAGAATGTCCATCTGCTGGCTGTAATGCTTGGGATGTTTTTGCAAATATATTAGTGAGAGAGCCTGTCAGTAATGAATGGTATGAGATAGGTAGATATATAACACCTTATGGAGTTGATACAAAAGCTTTAGATCGAGGAATTGAAATAGATGTAACAGATTTTAAATCTTTATTATCTGGAACAGTTGAACTAAAAGCATATATAGAAGTATGGGATAGTGATGGGTGGAATTTGTCTGTTGATTTCGATTACACTGAAGGTGAACCTGATTTCAAAAACTATCAAATTTCAAGATTAATGCAGTACAACAGAAACTCTTTAGAGGGAGTTATTTACGGGGAGGATCAGTCTAAATTTGATCTTGATAAATCAATTTCCTTTGGTGAAAATATTCAAAGCGCTCATTTGAGAACAATAATAACAGGCTGGGGACATGCAACTCCAGCTGATGCGGACGGTAGAAGATGTGCTGAATGGTGTTTCAGGACTCACACAATTAAGATTGACGGAGCAAATAAATTTCAACATCAAATGAGAGGAATTGGATGTGGTTCAAACCCCATCAACAACCAAGGGGGCAATTGGCAACCTGATAGAGCAGGTTGGTGTCCAGGGATGGCAGTACCATTGAGAGTCGATAAGTTTTCAGAAAATTTAAATGGTAAAACAATAAAATTTGATTATAATTTCTACCCTTGGGTCAATGATTTAAAAACAGATGCGAGCAACAAACACGCATATTATGCAATTTCCACTTTTGTAGTTTTAAAAAGCAATGAAGAAATTAGTGCGGCGATTGTTTCAGATTAAAAACTATTTTTAGAAGTTTAATTTATCGTTCCGTTTATATCGAATTGGGAAACAAAATCCCAAATAAGACCACTTGTATTTTTACCATTAAAACTTAATTTATCGTCCCAATAGTGACCACCATCATAAATTTTAATGTGTTGTACATATGGATTGCCATTATCATCAAAAAAAATGTATTGTTCAATTGATCCAGATTGATTAGAAATAACATCTTCATTAAAACAATTATTAAAGTTTTTCCACCAATTAATAACATCAGGAATTGAAGTACTTCCAGAACCATCTCCTTCATAAGCGACAGTTTTATCTGCAGTTCCATGGATATTAATCATAGCTGTAGGAACAGAAGCATTACAACTTTTATAACTATCGTCAATCATTGTTCCTGCTACAGATCCAATTGCAGCAAACCTTTTTGAATTACAAGCAAGGAAATAAGATAAAAACCCTCCATTTGAATATCCTGCTGCATAAATCCTTTTACTTTCAACTGAATATTCAGCTGAAATAGCGTCTATCATGGTTTCGACAAAACCTAAATCATCAGCAGAACTTTTATTATCTGGTGAAGGAGCTGAAGAATTCCAATGAGGCGAACCACCTAAAAGAGTGCCTTGAGGATATACCACTAAAAAGTTTTGATCTTCAGCTAAATTTCTCATATCAGCTTCATTTACAAAGTCTTTTGCATAACCTCCAAAACCATGAAAATTAATCATTAAAGGATATTTGAGCTCTGGATTATAGTTATTTGGAACATAAAGCAAATACTCTCTTACTTTACTATCGTGATTTAGAACTTTTGTTAAAAGACCTGTTCTTATAGCATCTTCAGAATCATTATTTTCTTCTTGTTCTTCACAAGAAATAGCAAATAATAAAATAAAAAATACTAAAGAAAATTTCTTGATTACTAACTGATTAAACATAATTTAAATTTAAAAGAATATTAACAAAATAAAAAACAATGGCATAGTGGTTGTTTATAGTTGATCATGAAAAGGTATTTATTGCTATCTATTTTATTAGTTTCATGTAGTACATCAGATGATGATGTTACTGCTAATCCTCAAACACCAACTTATAAAAATGTAAATTATGTTACAATTACAAATGAAAATACTGGAGGAGGAAGTCAGTTTGTTTATTTAAAATCTGGAATTTCTGAGTCAAGCGCTGATATTTGTTATTGTGATGCATCTTGTTCTAAAGAAATTATTGTTGTTTCAGATTTACAGTTTGATCAACAGTCTTTAAATTTTAGATTCAAAAAATCTCCATCCGATAATTATACTACAAGATCTTCAATTGATTGGTGCACTAGATTTCAGTAGAATTTAATTATTCTCAAAAATTTATACAAATAATTTAAAATAGGATAAAAAATAGTTCGATTTGTAAAATAAAAGTTCGGACATTCTTTTTTTTTATAAAAAAAGGTTAGTATTAATTAATATTAACTAATCAAAAAATTTATTTATGAAAAAGATTTTTTTACTATTATTTGTCGTTCTATTTACGTCGAATATTTATGCTCAACAAAATGCTTTTCAAATTATTCATGTGCAAGCTGAGGAAAACTCTCAAGATAACATTGCTGAATTATTTGATAATTTTTTTGGAGCAAAGAAAATGAAGGAGGGCAATGCTGTTGCCTTGGAAAGACTCTGGATGGGTGGCCCAAAAGACATGACACACAGAGTAGTTTTTTTATGGCCTTTAGGTGGTCAGGGATTTGAAGAAGGAGAAGTAACTCCTGCAGAAAACAGTGCTTTTTGGAGTGATTTAATCAATAGGGTTGAATCATGGGGTCCTGGACATGCCGGTAGATTTATCAACTTTATAGAAGGGGATATAGAGGTTAATCCTTACGTTCAAATTTGGGACATTATACCTGAAGATCCAGAAAGTTTTAAAAACGCTCAACTAGAACTGGTTAATTCATTGCCAGATGTTTTCAAAGGTAGATTTGTAGGTTTTGGCACATATGATATCAATAGACCTGATGGTGCTACTCACTGGGCATTGGTTTCAGGAAAAAATGTTGATGATCATTTAAGTTTTGTAACGGAGCTACAGACTAAACACTCTAAGAAATTTATGAAATATATTGAAGATAGAGGAGGTGTAGAATTAATTTCAAATTTCACATTTGAAAACTTACGTTTTATTAGATAAATCAAACTTTAACCAAAATTTACAATTATGAAAAAAATTATTTTATTATTTGCTTTATGTTTTTCTTTTACTCAGTTAAATGCTCAAGACATTAAAAATCTAGGACAATTTGATGCGAATTTTACTATTGATTCAGGAGAATTAAAAGGAAAATTAGGTGGAGCTACAATTAATTTTTCTGGAACAGCTGGACCTTATGGAAGAGTTTACGTTACATTAAATTTTTCTAACAAACTTGATAATGAAGTTGGATTAGGAGAATTTACTGGATATGCGTGGAGTCAAGTTGAAGATGTAATAACTCAAGCAACATTACAAGGCTCTTGGAAATTTAATGGAAAAACATGGACTCTATATAGTTTTGATTCACTAACTGATGGAAAAATCATGATGTGGCAAGGAGATCTAAATATGATTAATAGAACTTTAGATTTAAAAGTTCAGCAAATTGAATAGAAACTAAAGAAGCACAAATTCATAAAAAAGAATTGTGTAAACAACTCCTTTAAAAAACCCAATCCAACTTGCTTTGATTGGGTTTTTTCTTACCCAATCATATTTTTTATTTAAATAATTCTTCATCATACAGCTTATATATTTTATTAAATTTATAAAAAGAATAATTTATGAGTAGCACTAAAATAAGTAACAAAGGATGGTTTAGAGTATTTATAGTTATTCCAGCATTCTTCATATTTACTATTGTATTTCAAGTATTAGCTCTTGGAATTTCTTTTTTTCTTTCTGGTGCTGGTTTAATTGAGGAGTTTACTCTTGACCAACTGGATTCATTTGATAATCTTCCTGTTATGACAATAATACAGTATGTCGATATGGTAGGAATTTTTCTTTTATTATGGATCTTTATGAAGTTCCTTGATAAGGAGCCTTTTATGAATATGGGCTTTTCAATAAAAGGAAAACGAAATGATATTATTCTTGGAATGACTCTGGGGCTTTTTATGATGGCATTAGGCTATATCGTATTAGAATCTTTAGGTGAAATTCAGTTTTCTAGAATCAATTATGACCTTTCTTCAATTATATGGTTATTTGTTTTATTTATTGGCGTTTCTGTTTTAGAGGAAACTTTTGTTAGAGGATATGTCCTTAAAAATTTATTAAAATCATTTAATCCTATTGTATCATTAGTAGTTTCATCTGCGTTATTTTCTTTATTACATTTTTTTAATCCAAATGTAAATTACCTCGCACTTGTAGAATTGTTTATTGGTGGAATTGCTTTAGGAATTTCTTATATATATACTAGGAACCTTTGGTTTCCTTTTGCTTTCCATTTAAGCTGGAATTTCTTTCAAGTAATATTTGGATTTAATGTTAGCGGTATGGATACCTACTCGTTAATTGAGTTTGAAATTTTAGAACCAAATAATTTAAATGGAGGTGATTTTGGATTTGAAGGGTCTTATTTATCAATAATTTTTACACTTATAATTATTTATTTTTTGAATAATTATTATAAAAAATTTAAAATAAAAAACCCCGAATAATCGAGGTTTTTAATAAGATTAATTTTCAATTTGTTAATCCCAAGTCGAATCAATAAATTGATAAATTGAACTGGAAAAAGCAGTATTAAAGTCAGTCAAATCATTTTCCGTAACATACTTTCTGAAATTTTGCCAGTGTGAATTTTCACTTATGCCTTCACCTTCTTTATAAGAACGTCTATGTAAAATTGACTCTAATGAATCATAACCATCAAATGAAATACCATTTGCTTTAATTGACTCTGAATTTTCAAAAGATCCTGATGTCACTAATGTTGCAGCTGCCCAGTTATAGCCTTTTACATCTTCAGTTTGAGGTTTAACAACTAGCTCACCCCAAGCTCTGTTGTTTTTAATAAATTTTTCTTTATCAGGATATGAAAATTTAAACTTATTAAACACAAAATAATTAGACCTTTCATTGTCCTGAATAGATGCGTTAACTTGCCAAAGTTCATTATCGCTTAATCCTTTCCAAGTCCATTGACTTGAGTCAGGAGCTTCTAGACCTAGTTCTTTAGCTGTTTCTGCAGAGAAAACATTACCAGCATTTACAAATTGTTCTGGGCTACTGAAATGATGGAAAAAAACAAAAATATTTCTTTTTGAAAAAGATCTGAACATTCCCCATCCAGCCCATTTGCCATCTTCTACAGCTTGTTTAGCTAAAGGTTTATAATAGTTTTTATTAGCTTGGATAAATGCACCAATATTTCCTTCAACTTCAAGAACATGCATTCTTATTAGATAAGGGGATTCCTCTTGTGCATCTAACTTTAAAAAAGGAATTATAATTAATAATAAATAAATAATTTTTTTCATAGTTATAATTTTACCATTGTTTAACCATTAATCTCATAAATCTTGTAACATTAGATCTTGTTGAATAATCTATTTCTGCATTCATTTTTTCTCTTTCTTTAACCATTTTTGGATTATCAGCAATCCATTTTTGGGTTGTCGACCATGCATTCATGTAAGCTTCATAGCTTGGATATCCAGCTACAGTCCATGTATCACCATCGGAATGTGGGCCACCCACAATAATACCACCCGTCATCCAATTATAGTCATCTCTTGGATATTTTGTTCTAATTGTATTTTGCATTTCTAGCCATTTGTTCTGATTATCTCTATCGCTAATATCATAGATGCTAACTACTTGAAATGGAAGGTTTTCAGGTCCAAAATTTAAATTTCTCCATCCATTTCCAGAGAACACGGGTTCTATAAAATTATTAATTTTTGTTGCAAAAACTTGCCATGCCATGTTGGTTTGAAAATCAGGAGTGTATAGCTTTGCCATATCCTCTGTTTCACCATTAAAAATAATTTCATGAGTAAAGTTTAAATCTCCAGGTGTAAACATGATTGAATATAGTGTAACTGTTACTCCTTCAATTTTGTTCATGCTGAAATAATCATCCATTAATTTTACTACAGTCTCTTCATTCTGTGGGCTCACCTTTATTCCATAGGCTGACCATCTTTGAGAAAAAGAAATAGTAACAAAAAACAGTAATGTAATTGTAAGTAATTTTTTCATTATTAGTGTTTTAAATTTATTTAATTTAAAAAAATTACAATTTCAAAAGACAGTTATTTATATTAAATCTAAAGTATTTCTCTATTATTAAATTATTAATAATATTTATATAGATGTATTACTGTTTTAATAAAAAAGACATACATATTTAACTAAAATGGTATTATAATTGAAACTTGAAATACATGTCCGATGAATTGCTTAATACACTCAAGCAAGAGTTAAAAAAATTTTATTTTAAAAATTTTAAAAGAAGAGGAAAGAGCCTTAAAACTCTAGAGCTTATAAAAGAATGTTACAACGATCAGTTCGATTTTTATATCCAACAAGTTCAAAAAATTATTAATAAATCAATAGAAACAAAAGATGAAAAAACAATTATGAAATTACTTTTTGATTTTAAAAAAAATGAAGGTTGCAATAGAAAGATTATGAAGATTATTGTTAATGAATTAGCTGTAGAAAACAAGCTTGAGTTTTTGGAGATACCTAAAAATCATTCCCTTTTTGAATTTGAAGAAGAATAAGTTTAGCTTTGCAGGATGTTTCAACTAACCTCATTGCAGTGGAAATCTTTTTTTAGATCTGCTGCTCTTGCTGGAAATTTATTCTCAAAAATCATGACTTGGTTTTGGATAATATATCTAACTGGTATGGCATTGTTGTTAGGCTTTGGAACTCCTTTAATGTTAACTAGTGAAGAATTTGGAATTGAAGATCCGTTTCTCTTTATAAATAAAAATTTGATTTATGTTTTTGTTTATTGGGTAGTAATTAGGTATATATTTCAAAAAATCCCCATCTTAAATATAAGAGCTCTTTTATTAACCCCGTTAAGAAAATCAAAGATAATTCGCTTTGCAATGAATCGAACTATTTT
>MDSV01190505.1_pt1 | contig 14862 bp, 19 predicted proteins | sample 810851 | NCBI WGS metagenome assembly MDSV01 (sample SAMN05326640, study PRJNA326480) | marine metagenome | isolation source: seawater | place: Atlantic Ocean: North East | collected 2012 | reverse complement strand
TATGGGTTATCCAAAAAAACATAGAGGCCGAAGAAAAATGGGCTCTAAAAAAAGAAGAGCTAGAAAAAAAAATAAGAAAAAGTAGTTTTTCGATGGATAAAATTCAAAAAGTTCGATCCATTAGTATATGGATTTTCCTAGTACCTTTCATAGCAGTTAATACTTGTTTATTACTTATTAACGAATTTCAATGGATTTTTCCTAATCAAGAAGACATTATACATAATGCATTTCCCTATTTCGATGGACAAGCATCTATAAGTCGAACAGTAAGACCTTACCCAACTTGGCTAATATTTAAACCAGCAATGTTTTTAACTTCTTTTTTGTTAATTAAATATTGGCTCTATAACAAAGAAATAATTCAAAGCTTAAAAAGTGGACACAAATATATAAAACTATTCGTTTTCTTTGGTATAGCTTCAGCAATAGCATTAACTATACATTCTATTTTTTTAGGTATCAAATTTGAATATGATTTATATAAATTATTTAGAAGAGTTATAATGCTTTCTTTTATAATCTTTGAGATTGCTGCTCAAACATATTTAGTAATAGTGCTCTATTCTTTTAAAGATAGATTAAATAATTTTTTAAATAAAAAAATTTTAAAAATTAAAATATATCTTGTTTCTTTGTTAATTATAGTGGCTGTGATAACTATACCTATTATAAGTTTACCTGGAGATGATTTTTTGGGTTTAAATTTGAAATTTTTAAAACATGCGCTTGAATGGGACTATTTCTTAGGTGTAATAAGTTTTTATTTATTAACTTTTTTAATGTGGAAAAAAAATTAATTTTAACTCTTTATCCATCCACCACCTAAAACTTTATAACCATAATTATTTTTGGAATAGAATACACAAGCTTGACCAGGAGCTATTCCTTGTTCATATTCGAGTAAATCAATTTTAGCAGATTCACCATCTATATTAATTTTAGCTTTTATTAATTTTCCAGTAGATCTTACTTTTACAAATAATTCTTTTTTAAAATCTTTGTCGTCATTAGTCATTATGTTAAGATTTCTTAGTTCAATTGTTTTTTTTATCAAATTTTTTTTAGTTCCTACAATTATTTCATTTGTTTTTGCGATTATCTTGATAACGTAAAGTGGTTCTTTGTTGGAAATTTTAATTCCTTTTCTTTGACCGATTGTGTAATTAATAATTCCATCATGGACACCAACTACTTTTCCCTCTAAATCTTTTATATTTCCTTTTTTAAAAGAATTTGGTTTAAATTTTTCTATTACTGAGGCATAATCACCATTTGGAACAAAGCAAATATCTTGGCTATCTGGTTTATCAGCTACATTTAAATTTAATTTTTTTGCTATATTTCTAGTTTCTTTTTTAAGTAAATTTCCTAAAGGAAATCTCAAAAAATTAAGTTGTTCTTTTGTTGTGTTGAATAGAAAATAACTTTGATCTCTATTTAAATCTATACCTCTGTACATTTCAGTTTTGTGATTTTTAGTAATACTTTTTACATAATGCCCAGTAACCAAAGCATCTGCATTAAGTCTTCTTGCTTCTTTTAGTAAATCATTAAATTTTACAGTTTGATTGCATTGAACACAGGGAATGGGGGTCTCACCATTTAAATAACTATCTATAAAGTTATCAATTACTCCCTTTTTAAATTTATCTTGATAATAAAGAATTTTGTGTTCGATCTTTAATTTTTCAGCAACTCTTTTTGCATCCATAATATCTTGGCCAGCACAACATTGTTTTGACTTTGCTGTTTCTTGAGTCTCATTATAAAGTTTTAAAGTTACCCCTATAACATTGTAGCCTTCATGCTTCATTATTCCAGCTACAGTGGAAGAATCTACGCCACCAGACATTGCCACAACCACCAAAGTATCTTTTGGATCTTTAGCTATACCAATAGAATTAAATTTACTCATATTTAATGATATTTATTCCTATATTTAATATAAGTAAATTAAATGATTTTAGATTTTGAACCAGGTGACAAAGTCACTAATCCAAACAATAAAGATTGGGGTATAGGACAAGTTCAATCAATAATTAATGAAAAAGTAACTATAAATTTCGAAAATGTAGGAAAAAAAGTAATTAATGCTAAAAACATTAAAATAGAAAAGTTAAACAAATGAATCTTGAAGAAACAAAAAAAATTACACTATCTTTGATTGATACCTTTAACGAAGCAGGAAGAACTGCACTGACTTTAAGAGAGGCTGGATTAAAAAAAGAAATTAAAGAAGATAACACTCCTGTAACAAACGGAGATATTGAAGTGAATAAAATATTAACAGAAAAAATTTCTAAAGTAACTCCTAATATAGTTATAATTTCTGAGGAAAACTCAAAAAATAAAGATAAAAAAAATTTAAATGATTTTTGGTTAATAGATCCAATTGATGGAACAAATGACTATCTAAATAATAGAGAAGAATTTACTTTAAATGCTGCGCTTATATTAAACAAAAAACCACTAATAGGTATTGTAACTGCTCCTGCAAAAAAAAGAATATTTTATTCATACGGAATGTCTAATAGTTACGAATTAATAGATAAAAAAGAAATTCAATTAATTAACATCAAAAAAAAAAGTAACGAAATTAGAGCAGTGAGTTATTCAAATGAACTAAAACCAGAAATAAAAGAAATTCATAAAAAATATAAAGTTACTTCACATCAAAAAATGAAAAGTTCTTTAAAATTTTGTGTGATCGCTGCAGGGGAATTTGATTTTTATGCTGCAGAGCCTAGGGCTTGTGAATGGGATATTGCTGCTGGCCACGCTATATTAGAACAAGCTGGGGGTAAAGTAACTGATTTTAATGGTAACGAAATTTTATATGGAAAAACAAATTTTAAAAATCCAAGTATAATTTTGAAAAATAGAAATTTAGTTTAATGGAAGATCAAATAAGAATAATATTAATAATTATAACATCAGTTTCTATTTTCGGATTGTTAGTTTTTGTTTTTGTAAAAAACTACATTAGAAATAAAATAGCGATTTTAGTAAAAGAGAAAAAAAATAAAAATAATTAAAGTAATTTTATTATCTTTAAATAGTCTTCTTTCTCTATTTCCATAATTCTTTTTGATGTTTCAAAATCAAATCCATTCCTCGCAAGAAGAGAAATATCTTTTTTATAAAATAAAGGTCTATTATCTTCCTCTCTAGCTGGACCAATTCTTTTTTTTTTACAAATTTTAATTCCTGAAAAAAAATCTTGATCAGAATTATTTTCATTAATTTTTTCTATTACATCTTTTATATGCTTATCATTAATACCTTTGCCAATTAGATAATTCCTAATTTTATTAATTGAACTTCCTCTTTGAATTAAACTTCGTGATTTACTCTCTGAATAAAATTTATCACTAATAAATTTATTTTTTTCAAGATCTAAGAGAACTGTATCAATCAAATCCTTAATATCTTGTTTTTTTACATTCGGGACTTTTGCCTTCAAATATTTTTTTAAGAGATATGTTCTCAATTGTTGCTTTGAAGGGGCATATTTTTCAATATATGCAAAGGAAAAGTTTCTCATTTCTTCAATAGTAACTTCTAGCGTTTTTCTTCTATTTCTCATAGGAATCATGAAATGTTGTAATATAATATATTAAATAATGATCGAACAAATTTATACATATTTTACGATAGAAACTATTTATATGTGGTTAAATATTGGTATTTTACCTTTTTGGTTAATATTAATTATTTTCCCTCAATCTCAAATATGTAAGGTCTTTGTAGCTTCAATCTTTCCATTATTTATTTTAAGTTTAACTTATGGGTATTTAATTTATACTTTTTTTAACGCAGGCTATGATTTTATCGAAAATTTTGAACTATATTTAAGTTTAAATAATTTATCTGATCTATTTTCTAACAACTCATTTTTAATTATATTTTGGATACACTTTTTAGCTATCAACTTATTTTGTGGTGGCTGGATGACTAAAGACTCTCAAAAGTTTGGTATAAACAAAATTTTAATGATTCTGCCACTAATAATTACATACTTAATAGGGCCAATTGGAATTGTCTTTTATTGGTTAATTAGAATTTTTTATGCCAAACGAATAAATCTATATGATTGATTCAATTGAATTTTATTTTGATTTTATAAGTCCATATTCATATTTAGCTCATAAAAAAATAAGATTCTTACAAAAAAATAAGGAAATAAAAATTACTTATAAACCTATTTTATTAGGTGGTCTTCATAACCTAGAGGGAATCACACCACCTGCCTTTATTAAATCTAAGTTAAATTTTATGATTAGAGATTGTAATATGGTCGCAAAAAAAAAGAATATTCCATTCACTTTTAATTCTAAATTTCCAATAAACTCGATTAAGCTTATGCGAGGATTTTTAATTATAGATAAAAAAATTCAGAATAAATATTTAGATATAATGTTTGATGCCTACTGGAGAGATAACCTTGATGTTGGAGATGAGGAGATTTTGAACAAATTAATTAAAGAATGTAAAATAAATAAAGATTTATTTCAGAAAAAAATAAAAGAACAAACAACCAAAGATAAACTTAGACAAAATACCCAAATTGCTTTTGAGAAGGAAATTTTTGGTGCACCAACGTTTGTTGTAAGTAATCAAATTTTTTGGGGACAGGATAGATTAGAATATGCTTTAGATGAATATTTTAATTAACTTAAACTATTTTAAAATCACTTTGGCTAATTGAGGCAAAGCCTCCATCTACATGTGAAACTTTATCAAAACCCATTTCTTTTAAAGATTTCGCCGCAAGTGCAGATCTTAAACCTCCGGCACAAAATAAAACCATTTCTTTATTCATATCCAATTTTCCAGTTTTAAAATACGGACTATTGGGGTCTAGCCAAAATTCCAACATACCACGTGGTATATGATTTGAGTTTTCTACTCTTCCAGTTTTATCTAGTTCACCTCTTTCTCTAATATCAATCAAATTACATTTTCCTTCATTAAATAGCTGTAACGCCTCCTCGGAAGTTATGGTTTTAACTTCTTTTAAAGCTTCTGAAACTAGGGTTTGTGATGATTTAATATTCATAATATTGTAAGAATTAAATATTAAACAATTATATGAAAAAAAACATCATAAAAAAAATATTTATAAAACTCTCAAAAATACTTAATTTTGAGTTAATTGATCAAAGTAATTTTAATTCTCCAACTCTTGAGAAGGAATTAAATGAAGATCTCTCAGTTATAAATAGTAAATCAATTGTCTTACCTTTGGGTGAGGTAAAAATTACAAAAAAAGTAAGTTCAATTTTAATTATCTTTAGAACTAATACTGAAGTTGAGATATGGGATCAAAATAAAAAAAGATTGTTTGAACAACCAAAAATTCAATACTCTTTAAGAGCATTAAATTCACTTATAAAATCTGTAAAATTTTCTAAAAATAAATACCCAAATATTAAATTTAAGACAATAATTGTTGATGATAAATCTAAAGAAGAAAATTTAAGCAAAATTAAAAAACTAATAGATACAAGTGGTTTAGACATGAGTATCACTACAATAGATCATGAAAAATATGAGAATGTAATTAAACAACAAAAAAATCATCAAACTTTTTCAAATTTAGCTAGTCTTATGAAATCTTTTGAATTAGCGAAAAAAATTGGTGAAGATTTAATTTTTTTTGTAGAAGATGACTATTTGCATTTTGAACCAATGATGGAAGAAATGATTGCTTCATATGAGAGAATATCTTCTCAGGTCAATAAGGATATTTTTATGTGCCCTGCTGATTATCCATATCTATACATGAATAATGAAAAAACAAATATTTTAATCGGAAGTAAAAGACATTGGAGAACAATTAATCAAACTCTTTGTACTTTCATGACTACAAAAAATTTAATGGATAAATATTTTGATAATTTTTATAAAACTTGCTTAGATAGAAATGATCCTTTTGAAAAGTATATAAATGAAATTTATACAAAAGAAGTTTGTATCTCCCCTTTAAAAAGTCTTTCTTTACATGTAACAAATGTAAATTCTAGTTATGGCTTGTCTCCATTTTTAGATTATAAAAAACTTTGGAATGAACAAGAGTTGATTTAATAAAAAAAAGGCCCCAGTTAAGGGGCCTCTTTATAACTATCAAAGAGAGATAAATTATTTTGTATCTAGTCTTTTGACTAATCTCTTATTGCGTAGGCTATCACACCAGTTTCAGTGACATCCGTACCTTTTGCTTGAGCATCTTTACTTAATCTAATTCCAAACAGGGAGTTCATAATTGACCAGATTATGTATGACGCAACAAATATAAATAAGTTAATTGAAAGTACTCCAATTAATTGAGCGCCAAAGGATGCATCAGCATTTGTCAATGGTACAGCTAATGTACCCCAGACACCTGCAAATAAATGGGCTGGTATTGCACCAACTACATCATCAAGTTTAAAGCTAAATAATAATTTAGTTCCAAAAACTACAATAATTCCACCAACGGCACCAATTAAAATTGCTGCTAATGGAGACGGAGCTAAAGGTTCAGCAGTTATTGCTACTAATCCACCAATTGCACCATTTAACATTTGGACTACATCGGTTTTACCAAACATTAATCTTGTAACAATTGCTGCAGCTAGTACTCCACCACAGGCCGCTAAATTAGTATTCATAAATATTGATGAAATAGCTACCGCATCAGCAAATGATCCTAAAGCCAATTGAGATCCACCATTAAATCCAAACCAACCTAACCAAAGTACAAATACACCAAGAGTTACTAAAGGAATAGATGATGCAGCAAATGGTTGAAGAGCTTTAGGTTGACCTTTGCTATCAAACCTTCCATATCTGGGTCCAAGTATCATAATACCTGCAAGTGCAGCAGCACCGCCAGTTGAATGTACTAATGTTGATCCAGCAAAATCAGAAAAACCTATAGAAGCTAACCAGCCTCCACCCCACTGCCAACCCATAACGATTGGATAAAGAATACCAGCTAAAATTGCTGCGAATAGGAAGAATGGCCATAGTTTAATTCTTTCTGCCATCGCTCCTGAACAAATGGATACGGTAGTTGCACAAAATACCATTTGGAAAAACCAATCTGAACCATCTGAATAACCTGTATCAACCGCACTAGCATCTGACCATGGTGTGAAAGTTCCTATGTATCCTCCTTCAGGAATACCATATGCTAAATTGTAACCAACTATCCAAAACATGATTCCTGCGATCGAGTAAAGACCAATGTTTTTTGCACAAATTACAGAAACACTTTTAGAAGTAACCATTCCTGATTCTAGCATTGCAAAACCAGCGGCCATAAACATTACTAAAAAACCACAAATTAAGAATAATAGAGTATTAAACACAAACCCAACTTCTGCAGAAACAGTTGTTTCTGCAATACCCGCACTACTCATGTTTAATAAAAATATTAAACTAATGAACGGCACTGATATTTTTTTTATTAATTTTGTCATTAAGACCTCCTTTTAAAATTTTGTTTATATTGAAGTCTTAACTAATAACTAATGTTGATGTGGAAAAAGGGGTATGCAGTTTTTGCATACGCTAACAGCCTTTTTAAAAAAGGCTGTTAGAAAAATTGTATTATTTATTAAATACTTCTTTTAGTGCTTTTGCAGGTAAGAATTTAACTTTTTGTGAAGCAGCAATTTGAATTTGCTCTCCAGTTCTTGGGTTTCTACCAACTCTAGCTTTTCGTTTAGCTACTTTGTAAGTACCAAAACCAGCGATTTTGACTGAATCATCCCCTTTTAAAGCATCTAAAATAGTATTGGTGATGGTATCAAAAGTACGCTCTGCGTCTGCTTTACTTAGGTTTAGAGAACCAGAAAGTTTAGCGACTAATTGTTTTTTGTTCATTTTTAGCTCCAGTTTTAAAGGTTAACAACCATAATTTACATAAAACCCTATAAATCAAGTATTTTATTAGTATACACACTATTAAAAAACACTATATCTTGTAAAATACACAATAATCCTTGATTTTAAAGGGTTTTTTTAATTATAAGAATGTTAATAAATCAAAATAAACCAAGGTCTTTTAGATCATTAAAAGTTGTAAAAAACATTAATGATAACAATAAAAACATTCCGATTCGAAAAAAACCTTCTTGTACTTTTTGACTTAGTGGATGACCCAATATTTTTTCAAAGCCATAGAACATTAAATGACCACCATCTAGCAGTGGGATAGGAAATAAATTAATCAATCCTAAACTAATAGATATATAGGCCATAATATTTAAAAAAGGTAAAAATCCATATTCAGCAACTTGTCCTGTTATTTTTGCTATTCGAATTGGCCCACCTAATTGAGAACTGTCTCCAGATCCTTTAAGCATGCTACCGATATATTTTAATGAGGATGCGCTAACATAATAAACTTCACCAATTGCATAAAAAAAAGCTTTTGAGGGTCCTAATTTAACATGATTAATTTCATTGTTATAAGCTCCTAACTTAATACCGATCATTCTTTTGTTTATCTTATTACCCAGGTTGTCAGTTCCAGCGACAAGATTAGGTTTAATCTTAAAAGTAAGATTTTGATTATCTCTTATTATTATAAAGTCAATAAACTCATCTGTTGACATCATTATAAATTTTGAAACTTCCATAATACTTTTTACTTTGTTGCCATCAATTGATATGATTATATCATTTTTCTCAAGTCCTGCAGTCATTGCTGGACTATCTTTTTTAACTTCATTTATAACTGCAGGAGTAAAATCTTTTCCCACAAATGTATAAATTGAAAAAAAAATTATTATAGCTAATAAAAAATTGGCAAAAGGTCCAGCTGCAACAATTAAAGCTCTTTGATACAAAGGTTTAAGAACAAATAATTTCGTTTGATCTTCTTTACTATATTTATTTATTATCTTTTCTTGGTCAGCTTGACTAAAAACATTTCTATCACCAAAAAACTTAACATAACCTCCTAAAGGGATCCAACAAACCTTCCAGCGTGTTCCTGATTTGTCATTCCAACCAAATATTTCTTTTCCAAAACCAATTGAAAAATCTGTAACTCCAACACCATATCTTTTTGCAAAATAATAATGACCATACTCATGAATAAATACTACGACTAGTATTAAAACTATAAATGGTAAAATAAAATTTAACATAATAAATTTAAATACTTTATATTATTCTAAAACTATCTCAACTTCCAAATAATTGTAGGAATAAATGTAGCAACTACAAAAGATAAGAATAATAGGGATTGTAATATTAATTCAGAAAATAATTCTACTGGTAATATTATACCTACCAGTAAACTCTTAGAAAAATCAGGTGTTGGAAATAAAAGAAATCCTCCAAATAATCCTACGATTATTGAAAAATATGCAGTTTTTTCATTCATCTTTTTATTATAAAAACTATAAAAAATTGTAAGTACAAAAGCACAACAAAATAAATCTGCTAAAAGAAATAAATATAAAACACTAAATCCTTTTGAAGCTACAATAAAAGCTATAATCGAAAGTGCAACTATAAAATATTTTGAAAATTGGAGATAATTAGTTTTTTTACTTAAGTTAAATGTTGCTTTTCCATCAACTATAATTAAACTTGAAATTCCGTTAACTAAAGTATCTACTGTGCTAATTGTCAGGGAAAGACCTAAAACAACAATTATTAAAGACAATAATTTAGTTTGATCAGTCAATAATAATGAAAAAAATCCCAAATCCGGTATAACATTTGGATTAACAGATATTGCCACCATTCCGCTAAAGCCCATGAATAAAACAATTGGAATTATTATAACAAATGAAAAAATTAAACTTTTTGTTAATATTTCATCATTTTTTGCTGCATAAACTCTTTGCCAATTTCCTTGATGAAAAAGGTTAGTTGCGGCCACTGCAATAAAAAAAGTCAAACATGCTGTATAATTTGGAATATAATTGACACTCAATAAATGAGGATTCTTTTCTTTAACAAAGGAAAAAGAAAACTGATCTCCAACAGACTGTGTTAAATAGTGGATTGATATTAAAAATAGAACTATAATCACAATCATCTGAATATTATCTGTAAAAATTGAAGCTCTTAAACCACCATAAAGAGTATAGGTAAGTGTTCCTATTAAAATAATAAAAGCAGTAATCCAAAGTTCAGTGCCAGATATATAATTGATGAGAATTGCAACCGCCGTAATCTCAGCACACAAGAAAATAAACATATAAAAAATAGTCATTAATAAAATTAATTTAAATAAACTTTTACTAAATCTTGTTCTTAAAAATTCAATCAAAGTTGACCCTTTTGGAAATTCTTTTCTAATTTTTTTTCCTAAAAAAATTAAAAATATCATTGGAAAGGCTGTACCAAGAGCATAACCTATAACTGCTCCTATCCCACCCCATGTAGCAGCAGAAGCAGGACCAAATAAAATCCATGCGCCTAAAGCTGAGGCAACTAAACTTGTACTTAATGAAAAAAAATTAATATTTCTATTTGCTGTTAGATAATTGTTGATACCTCTATATTTTTTTGAATAAACTAATCCAAATAACATAAAGATAGAACATATAACTATAACTAATATTAACGATGATGATTGACTTAAAAAATTTGTTTTTTCCATTGGTTTCCCTTTCTGAATTACCGGACAGGTTATTAGAGTTTATTCTCAGTCAGTTACGACACCCCTTATAGATAAATATAATTGAATATTATCTTTTTGCATAGTAAACTTTTTACTTTATGCCAACTTATACAGTAACAAGTTCAAACATTAAACTAAGGACAAAACAAAAAGAAGAGATAGCAAAAGGAATTACCAAAGTACATAATTTGGTTACTGGTGCTAATACCTATTTTGCTCAAGTTATTTTCAACAAATCAGCAAATAATGATCATTTTATGGGTGGTAAAAAAGTTAAAGAGCCTCAATTATTTCTTCTAGGACAGATAAGAGCTGGAAGAAGTAAAGCAGTAAAAAAAAGATTAATATTGAACTTAAGAGATACCTTAAAAAAAAAATCTAAATTAGATGAAACTCAAATATGGGTTTATATTATTGATTTAATACCCTCTCAAATGATTGAATATGGAGCTGTTTTGCCAAAATCTGGGGGTGAGACTAAATGGTTTAAAAAATTATCTCCAAAATTAAAAAAGAAATTAACTTCAATTGAAATTTAAAAAAACAAAAATTTGGTTTTTCTAATAAATTTTTGATATTCATTTAGTATGAAAGATAAAAAAGATTTTGGTTTTGGAACTCAAATACGTAAATCCCCTTATTTTGATGCAACAGTTAAGTGGGGTGCAACCGGATTTTCAGTTTACAATCATATGTACATACCAAGAGATTTTGGAAATCCGGAGCAAAACTTTTGGAATTTAGTTAATGAAGCAATTCTTTGTGATGTAGCAGTAGAAAGACAAGTAGAAATTACTGGTCCTGATGCAGCTAAATTTACTCAATTATTAACTCCAAGAGACCTTTCAAAACTTTCTGTGGGACAATGTAAATATGTTTTAATAACCAATAATGATGGTTGTATCTTAAATGATCCAGTACTTTTAAGGTTAGCTGAAAATCATTTTTGGCTTTCTCTTGCTGATAGTGATGTGCTTTTATGGGCACAAGGTGTAGCAATTAACTCAGGATTAGATGTAAAAATTACTGAACCAGATGTTTCTCCTCTTCAGCTACAAGGACCTAATTCTGGTAAAATCATGGAAGCATTGTTTGGCAATACAATAAAAGATTTAAAATACTATTGGCTTCGTGAATTAGAATTAGATGGAATTCCACTAGTTATTTCTCGAACGGGTTGGTCAAGTGAGCTTGGTTACGAAATTTATTTAAGAGATGGAAGAAAAGGAAATATACTTTGGGAAAAAATAATGGGTGCTGGAAAAGAATTTGGATTAAAACCTGGTCACACTTCTTCAATAAGAAGAATCGAAGGGGGAATGTTATCTTACCATGCAGATGCAGATATCAATACAAATCCTTACGAACTAGGATTGGATCGATTAGTAAACTTAGATATAGAGGCCAACTTTATAGGCAAAGAAGCTTTAAAAAGAATTAAAACTCAAGGAGCTAAAAGAAAACAAGTTGGACTTATAATTGATTGTGATCCATTACAAGGACCTAATACAACATTTTGGAAATTATTTAAAAATGATAAAATAGTAGGTAAGGTAACTTCAGCAGTTTATTCACCAAGATTAAAAAAAAATATTGCACTTGCTATGGTCTCTATAAACTCAAGTGAAATTGGTTTAAATTTAGATTTAGAAATATTGTCAAAAAGAACAAAAGCTACTATAGTTGAAAAACCTTTTTATGACCCAAAAAAGAAAATTGCAATAAGTTAATAATTAATGATATTTAAACAAGTTTTCGATAAAAATTCTAGCACGTATACTTATATAATCGCCTCAGCAAAAGGACGGGAGGCTCTTATCATTGATCCTGTTTTAGAAAATGTTGAAGATTATATTAAATTACTAAACGAATTAAATTTAAAATTAGTAAAAGTCATAGATACCCACATACATGCAGATCATATTACAGGTGCCGGCAAACTAAGAGATAAAACAAAATGTACAACCATAATGGGAGAGCATACTCCAACAGATGCAGTAGAGATTAAAGTCAAAGATGAAGAAATAATCAAACTTGATCAAATAAATATCAAAGCTCTTTATACTCCAGGACATACGTCTGATAGTTTTAGTTTTTTAATGGACAATTTTTTATTTTCTGGTGATACTCTACTTATAAATGGCACTGGTAGGACAGATTTTCAAAATGGTAATTCTACTGATGCTTATAATTCAATATTTAATAGACTTCTAAAACTTCCTGATGAGACACTTTTATATCCTGCTCACGATTATAAAGGAGAAAAAGTAAGTACAATTGGAAAAGAAAAAAAATTCAATCCAAGATTACAAGTAAATAATGTGGATGAATATATTGAAATTATGAGCAATCTTAATTTAAAAAAACCTGCAGCTATAGATTATAATGTGGCAAGTAATTTAAAATTAGGAACTTAAATCTAAATTGAAGATTTTATTGCTTCGTAAATTAAATCTTTGGTAGTTTCGCCAATACTTCTGTAGACTTCTTTATTATCTTTAAAGATCAAAAGCGTAGTTTGATATTGCACATTTAGTAAGTTAGCAATTTCTTTATTTGTTATCTCAAATGTTAAAAATTCAACATTATCAAATTCATTTTTAGCTTTATCTAAAACTTTCATCTGACTTGCACAAGATGAACAATATTTAACCCAAGAGCTTACCACTACAATTTTACCTTCTGATTGAGCTTTATCGAACAATTCTTTATTAAAGGTTGTTTTTTTTTCTATGGCATTTGCGGTAAATGCAAAGATACAGAAAATAAAAATTAAAATTTTTCTCATAAAAACTTATACAACAAATATTAAGATCCAATAAGAGGCTAAACCAGAAAAAATTGTCGCAATAATATTTCTTGTTAAAATTCCAACGATCATGGCAATAAATGCGGCTAAAATTTTAGGATTATCTTCTATTAGTATTGATCCAACATTATCTAAAAAAATAGCTGGAAATATAATTGCAGGAAAAATTGCTGAGGGAACATATGATAAAACTTCTCTAATTCTGTCATTAAACATCTCCTTTTTTAAAAGTGCAATCATAGAAAACCTTGTAAAAAAAGTTATCAAACCACAATAAATTATTAAATCTACATTACTCATAATTTTTTTTAAAAAATTTTGTTAAAATAAAAGCCATTATTAAGCCTGATATAGCAGCAACTATAACATAAGCCTTATAAGGGATAATTTGAAAGCCGAGCGTAGCTATTAAACCTGAAGTAACAATAACTATTACATTAATTATTTTTCTAAAATCATCAATTAGTAAAGCTAAAAAAGTAAGTGGCACAGCAAAACTTAAACCAAGTTTTTCTGGGATGAAAGATCCTAAAATTATTCCTAGAAAAGTTGTAGTTTGCCATATTGTCCAACAAGTTACTCCTCCTCCTAACAAATGAAAATACTTATTATTGTTATTATATTTTTTAAAAAAATTATTTGAACTTGCAAAAGCTTGATCAACTAAAAAATATGAAATTATTATTTTCCATGTCAGTTTTAAATCTGATAAATGTTCAGACATTACAGCGCCATATAATAAATGTCTTGAATTTACAGCTCCAACTGAACTTAAAATAACCAAAGAAGAGGCTCCACCAGAAATTAATTGTAAAAAAATTATTTGTGAAGCTCCGCCAAATATAATTATAGACATCCCCATTGTCATAATTGGGCTAAATCCCAAATCTGTTGAAAAGACTCCAAAAATTAAACCAAAAGGAACTACAGGTATCATTAAAGGACTTACATCGGTAATACCTTTAATAAAAATTTTAAAATTGGACATATTTTAAAATACTTTTATTAGAAGCAAACAATATGATCAATATGAATTGGCCTTTTTATCCCAAATTTTTCATCTACTTCATGCTGATGAATATGATGTGAATGTACAAATACAGGTATTAAAGTGTTGCTGGGGGTCTTTAGAGTATAGATAAAATTTGTACCTCTAAATTTTCTATCCACCACCTCTAACTTTAAATTACTTTTATCATCATGCTCTAAATCCTCTGGTTGAAGTAATAATTGTACATTTGCTCCTTTAGGATATTGTTTAATAAAATTACCCTCTATAGTTCCTAAATCCCAACTTTCTAAGGTGTTTTTACTTGTTACTTTTGCTGGAATTAATATTCCTCTGTTTAAAAAATTAACTACCTCTACTGAATTTGGGAAATGATAAACTTTATAAGGATCATCAAATTGTTTTAGC
>MDSV01094302.1_pt1 | contig 14862 bp, 15 predicted proteins | sample 810851 | NCBI WGS metagenome assembly MDSV01 (sample SAMN05326640, study PRJNA326480) | marine metagenome | isolation source: seawater | place: Atlantic Ocean: North East | collected 2012 | reverse complement strand
TGCAAATTTGATTATCGATTTCTCTGTTCCTAAATGTACTTTTGAAGTTCTTAAAATTGCCTCTAAGCTAAAAAAAAGAGTGGTAATAGGGACGACAGGTTTTACTAAAAAAGAGGAGAATTTAATAAGAAAATATTCTAAAAAAATCCCTATTCTTAAAGCTGGAAATATGAGCTTAGGGGTTAATCTTTTGATGTATTTAACTGAAATTGCCTCTAGTTCTCTAAAAGAAAACTTTTTAAGTAAAATATATGAAGTTCACCACAAACATAAAAAAGATTATCCTTCTGGCACAGCATTAATGTTGGGGAAAGGAATTGCAACAGGCAAAGCTAAAAGTTTCTATAGCCTAATAGGTAAGAAATATTTGAATAAAAAAAATTTTCCTTATGGAAAAAAAATTAATTTTAACTCAAAAAGAACAGGAACAATAATAGGAGAACACGAAGTAAAATTTTCCAGTGGTAAAGAAATAATCACATTAAACCATGAGGCATTTGATAGGGCTCTTTACTCTGAAGGCGCATTGACTGCTGCTAAATGGTTGATGAAAAAAAAACCTGGCCTCTATTCTATGAGAGATCTTTTGAACTTCAAATAATGAACGAAATTCAACGATCTAAAGTTGTTAATAAAATATTAAATCAGATTTACCCAAAAATAAATGTACCACTGAAAAGTAGAAATGTTTTTACATTATTAATTTCAGTTTTGCTCTCTGCTCAATGTACTGATGTAAATGTTAATAACGTAACAAAAAATATCTACCCAAAATATTATAAACCTAGACATTTTGTTAAATTAGGTCAAAAAAAAATTGAAAAATTAATAAAAAAAATTGGCATTTTTAGAATCAAAGCGAAAAGTATTTATAACTTATCAAAAATATTAATTAACAAATATAATAGCAAAGTACCAAAAACTTTTGAAGAGTTAGAGGGTTTGCCTGGGGTTGGTCATAAAACAGCTAGTGTTGTAATGTCTCAAGGATTTGGATATCCGGCTTTTCCTATAGACACACATATTCATAGATTAGCTCAAAGGTGGGGATTGACTAATGGAAAAAATGTTATTCAGACTGAAAAGGATTTAAAAAGATTATTTCCAAAAAAGAATTGGAACAAACTTCATCTTCAAATTATTTATTATGGCAGAGAATACTGTAAAGCAAGAGATTGTTTTGGAATATCTTGTAAAATATGCACTACTTGCTATCCTAAAAGAAAAAAACCTTTAAAAACCAAAAAAGCATAAAATGAAAATTTTAGGAGTTGGAAACGCTATCGTGGATGTGATTTGTAAAGTTAGTGAAAATTTTTTGATAGAAAATAATTTAACTAAAGGAACTATGAAATTGGCTTTCGATAATAAAGAGTTTGAAAAAATGCTTTCAGGACTTAAAATTGAAAAAACTGTTTCTGGAGGATCAGTTGCAAATTCTATTGTTGGTTTGTCTCAATTAGATAACAAAGTTGGATTTATAGGAAAAATATCAGATGACGTCTTAGGAGAGAAGTATGAAGAGGGTTTGATAAAAGAAAACGTAAAATACTTTTATAAAAAAAAAAGAGAAAAATTACCAACTGGAACTTGTTTAATCTTAATAACACCCGATTCTGAGAGAACCATGTATACCTTTCTAGGTACGGCAGGTAAAATAAATAAAAATGATATTGACTTGAAGGCTGTAAAAGACAGTGAATTAATTTTTTTAGAAGGGTATCTTTGGGACGAAGGGGACCCAAAACAAGCTTTTGATGTTTGTATAAAAAATTCAAATAAAGTTGCAATGTCTCTATCTGACAAGTTTTGTGTAGATAGACACAAATATCATTTTTTAGAACTAGTAAAAAATAGATTAGATATTATTTTTGCTAATGAGGTTGAAATTATGTCTCTTATAAATGCCAAAAATTTTGATGAAGTTGTTCAATTTGGTAAATCAATTAAAAAAATCTTAGTAGTCACAAGAGGAGAAAAAGGCTCTATCTGTGTTGGTAAAAGTACAGTTAAAGAATTTGATGCTCAAAAAAATTTAAAAATAACAGACTTGACTGGGGCAGGAGATTTATTTGCGGCTGGTTTTTTACATGGATTTATAAATAGACTTAATATTGAAGAAAGTTTAAAAAAAGGAACTGAATTATCTTCAAAAATAATTCAGAAAATAGGAGCAAGGATATAAAAAATGGGAAACAAAATAATTCATAAACTTTTTTCGTCGCCTGTTTTTCAATTTCAAGTAGACAATCATGAAAGTATAAATAAGGGTCTTACAGAATATATATATAAATTAAAAGATGAAGATGATAAAGGCATCAAAAGATCAAACGTCAATGGTTGGCATTCTAAAAATTTTAAGATTGAAAAAGATAACGTTCCATATAATTTTGTTAAGACTATTCATGGTCATGTAAAAGAGGTTATTGTTGATGGTTTTGGTTGGAAATATATCCCAGAAAAAGTTGGAATATCTGAAATATGGTCCATAATAAATAAAAAAGGTACTTTTAACACTTCACACAATCATCCTGGATCTTATTTAAGTGCTGCATATTATGTTAAAGCACCTAAAGAATGTGGTGATATTCATTTTTTTGATCCAAACGAGATCAAAAAATTTAATAGCCCACCTATTGAAAATAGTACTGAACTAAGTGCAAGTGGATTTAGTATAAAAGCAGAAGAGGGAAATTTATTAATTTTTCCCTCATATCTTTATCATGATGTAGGCAAAAACTTATCAAATGAAGATCGAATTGTTATAAGTTTTAATGTTAGTATTTTACAAAGTTAATTAGAATATTTTTTTCTTTTAAAGCTTCCCTTGCCTTTTTTAGGTTTGATAATCCTTGGTTTATATTTTTTAGTAAAAAGATCCTTAGCAATTTTATTTTTTTTTTTCAATTAATCTTATATCCATTTTTTAAATTAATAATAAAATTTTCATCCTGAAAATTCTCTTTAATCTTTTTTCTCAGTCTATATATATGTGTTTCAACTGTATGGGTTTCTAATTTACTATTATAACCCCATACTTCTCTTTGCAGTTCATCTATTTTAACAGGAGACCTAGACTTGTTTAGATAAATTATTAGATTAGTTTCTCTCTCAGTTAAATTAATTTTTTTATCTTTCTTTAGAATTTGTCTCGAATTCAAATTTAAATCATATTTATTTATCTTAATATTTGACTGTAAGTTAAACTTTTTTTTTAAAAAATTAATATTTATTAATTCAAGAAATTTACCTATCCTAATAGGTATATGGCTTAAAATTAAATGATGTTTGAAACTATTTTTTTCATCAGTTGATACAATTATAAAATCTGAATTTAAATCTTTTTTAATACTTTCCAAATTATTTTTATTAGCATTTATTAATTCAAAATTTAAGTTTTCTTTAATTTCATTAAGAATATTAAATAAATTACTATTGTCATATATAATTAATTTTTTAGAATTCATATATAATAAATTATGCCAATTATTCTTAAAAATAAAGAAACACTTCAATACAAAAATTTTTATTTTAAATGTGTTATAGGAAAAAATGGACTTACATTTAATAAAAAAGAAGGTGATAAGAAAACTCCTAAAGGTAAATTTGGAATTGAACACCTTTATTATCGTAAGGATCGTATAAAGAATTTTAAATATAAATTAAAAAGTATTCCTATTACTAAAAATATGGGATGGTGTGATGATAAAAATGACAAAAAAAATTATAATAGAAAAATAAAAAACTTAAAAAAAATCAAACATGAAAAAATGTATCGTAAAGATCGAGTTTATGATCTTTTAATTCCTATAAAATATAACTTTTCAAAACCAAAACTTGGCAAAGGAAGCGCAATTTTTTTACACCTAACTGAAAAATATAAACCTACAGCGGGATGTATAGCAATTAACAAAAACGATTTTTTAATATTGTTAAGGCTTATAAATAATAAAACAAAAATTATAATTAAGTAATTCTTTCACCAAATATCTTAGATCCAACTCTGATGAAAGAAGACCCATTTTCTATTGCTGATAAGTAATCAGAAGACATTCCCATACTAAGTTCCTTTAAATTAAATTTTTCATTTAATTTTTTCATGTCATTAAAATATTTAAAAGACTTACCATCGTTTGGAGGTATGCACATTAATCCAATAATATCTAAATCAAAATTTTTTTTACAAGAATTCAAAAAATTCTCCAAATTTTTTACCTGTATTCCATTTTTCTGGCTTTCATCTCCAATATTAACCTGAATAAAAATTTTTGGCTTAAAATTTTTTTTTTGTTGTTCAATAGAAATTTTTTCTGCTAACTTAAGACTGTCAAGGGAATGTATATAATCAAATAATGGCAAAACAAATTTAACTTTATTAGTTTGAAGTTTGCCAATTAAGTGAAGTTTAATTTGTTTAAAATTATTCTTAATAGTACTCCACTTTTCAACTGCTTCTTGAACTTTGTTTTCTCCATAGTGGATGTGGCCGAATTGTATTAACGGAAGTATAGAAGCAATAGGAAAAGTTTTTGAAACAGCTATTATTTTTGTTTTTTTTTGCTTTAAATTTATTTGACTACTTATTATGTTTAGATTTTTAATTGTTATATGATCCATGAATAATATTTACTATTTTATAGACAAATTTGATATAAACGAAATCTCAAATTTAAATGAGAAAATAAGTATCATTTACAGAAATTATAAGGAAAAAAACGTAGACAAAACAATTAAAGATCTCTCTAATTATTGCAAATTTAACAAAAGAAAGCTCTTTTTATCCAATAATTTGAAAATTGCACTTAAGTACAACTTAAGTGGACTTTATATACCATCCTTTAACAAAATTCTTAATTTTAAAAATATGAAATTAAGAAAAAATTTTAAGATAATCGGATCAGCACACAATTACAAAGAGATCAAAATTAAGGAAAAACAAGGCTGTAAAGAAATATTTATTTCCCCAATCTTTTTTAACCCTAAGAATAAATATTTTTTAGACATTGTAAAATTCAATTATTTAGGCTTAACAACAAAAAATAAGATTATAGCTCTGGGTGGAATAAATGAAAATAATTTAAAAAGATTGAAATGTACAAACACAACTGGTTTTGCATCAATTTCATGGATAAAAAAAAACCGGCCTAAAATTAATTAGGCCGGTTTAAATATTTTGCTTAAGCTATATTAAAATGCAAAAGATACAGATAATTCTGTTTCTTCGTATTTTTGTCCAGCAACACCTTCGATGTTATCAGCTTCATATAGTGAAGCAGCAACTGTCATACCACCCATTGTGTAAGCAGCTTGGAAAGCAGAAACTTCTTCTTCTTCCAATGCAGCTGTTGAACCGATAGCTTTAGTTTGCTCATCCATTACAGAGTATGAAATTGTTACATCACCAGCTGTGTAAGCTAATGCATAACCAGATCCATCTGAGTCTGCAGCTCCTGCAGCAGCACTGTAATCGAACTCTTGGTAACCAATTGATAAACCACCGTTAGAGTAAAGTGCGTAACCTGTAACACCATCTTCACCCGCACCTGCACCAGCAGATGAAGTGTTTCCAACACTCATAGTACCAGCACCAAGTGTGAAACCACTATCGTGAGCAAGTTTAGCTACGAAAGCTTCACCTGAAGCAGCGTCAACACCTACACCACCAGCAGCCGGAGCTATTTGGTTAGCGTTTGGATCGTAATCTGCAGCAAGGTCTAAAGTCATACCCATTGGTAAACTAAATGTAGGCGCTTTGTAAGTTACTGAACCTTTGTTAAGCGCAGCACCAAAAATGTTACCTTCATTTGTTCCAGCTCCTGGATCCCATGGCTCCTCGTAAGCTTGTGGCAATACAGTATCAATAGCGTTTGATGCAGCACCACCAAGATGGTTAAATTGTACAGTACCTAATGATCCCATACCAACAGCCATTTGAGTAGAAGAGTTAGCAACTGTTGCAGATGTATCTAATACGTGTGCAACGCTTACTGTCCAACCCATGTCTAATTCACCTGAAGCTGTAAAATGTAAGTCAGTATCAAGAGCGATACCTTTACCATTTAGTTTTTCTGCGGCAGCACCTGGCTCGTTACCTTGAGCAGTTGAGTAAATAGCTTGAGATTCCATTTTAACTGTAGCATCTACAGCATGTGCAGAAACCATAGCCATAGAACCAGCTAGTGCAGAAAGACCTATTTTTTTAAAGTTATTCATAATTGTCCTTTCTTCGTTAATATTCATATGAATGCAGCATAATTACCCTTTTTAAGGTTCAAAAGCTCAATTTAACTGTTTTTTTATGGTTTTTTTTCAATAGTGTTGCAATAAAGCAACATAATTTTATTGTTTTAATTATCAATTTTGCCAATATAAGTCATTTTTAATGCCTATATCAAAAATAAATAAATTACTAAAAAATGCTGCTTTTCTCCTTCTAATAACAGTTTTTTTAAATAGTTGTGGAAATGTAGGAAGCATCATGAATCCAAAAGAACCTATTGAACCAGATGCTAGAAAAAGAGCAAGAAAAAATGCTGATGAGGGGAGAGGTATTGGTGGTGGGATTTTTGGTAAAGGTGGTGCAAATACTAATTATCAATTTGCTTCCTCAAATCCATTATGGAGAGCATCTTTAGATACCTTAGATTTTATGGTTATAGCTTAAGTTGATTATGCTGGAGGATTAATAATTTCAGACTGGTATTCTGATGGTGATTCTGATGAGTCTATAAAGATTACATTAAGATTTTTAGATACTGAAGTTAGGGTAGATGCTCTGAAAGTTTTAATACATAAAAAAAAATGTATAAATAATAATTGTAAAATTAATCAAATTGAAAGTGATTTGGCTTTTGACATTAAAGATAAAATTTTAAAAAAGGCCGCTTTCCTAGTTAAAAATGATAAAGAGAAAAAAAAATCTAATAGAGTTAAATCAGTAATATCAAATGAAAAAAACTAAACTAATAGTTCGAAACACAGACGAATGTTTTAAGTTCTAGTGAACAGATATAATTTCAAATTAATAGAAAGTAAGTGGCAATCAATCTGGAAAAAGAATAAAACTTTTTCAACAAAGGTAGATAAAAAGAAAAAAAAATTTTATTGTCTTGAAATGTTCCCTTATCCCTCAGGAAAAATTCATATGGGACATGTTAGAAATTATACAATCGGAGATGTTCTTTCTCGTTATAAACTGCAAAAAGGTTTTAATGTTCTTCACCCAATGGGTTGGGATTCTTTTGGTATGCCAGCAGAAAATGCAGCTAAATCAAACAATTTAGATCCTAAAGTCTGGACAAAAAAAAATATTTCTGTAATGAAATCTCAATTAGAAAAATTAGGCCTATCAATTGATTGGGATAGAGAAATTTCAACCTGTTCACCTGAATATTATAAGCATCAGCAAAAATTTTTTTTAGACCTTTATGATAAAGGTCTTGTTTATAGAAAAGAAAATTATGTTAATTGGGATCCTGTTGATAAAACTGTTTTAGCTAATGAACAGGTAATAAATGGAAAAGGTTGGAGATCTGGCGCAACAGTAGAAAGAAAGAAATTAAATCAATGGTTCTTTAATATTAATAAATTTTCTAATGAACTCATAGATGATTTGGAAAAACTAGAAAACTGGCCTTCAAAAGTAAAGACAATGCAAAAAAATTGGATTGGTAAATCTTTTGGTTGTGAATTAGATTTTAAAATTAAAGGACACCAAGAGATAAACAAGATAAAATGTTTTACTACACGGCCCGATACTTTGTTTGGTATGTCTTTTCTAGCAGTATCTATAGACCACCCTATTGCAGATTTTTACAAGAATACTAGGGATTTTGAACAATTTAAAAAGGATTGCTCAAAAACCGGGACTACTGAAGAGTCAATTGCACAAGGGGAAAAGCTAGGCTTTAAGACGAATTTGACTGCGATAAATCCACTAGACAATTCAAAAGAAGTACCTGTCTATTTTGCTAATTTCGTTTTGATGGACTATGGTTTTGGTGCTGTTTTTGGTTGTCCTGCCCACGACCAAAGAGATTTGGATTTTGCTTTGAAGTATAATTTAAATATTTACCCAGTAGTCAAACCTCATGAAGAAGAAAATAATTTTAAAATTGATAAGATAGCTTACACTGGTCCTGGTATAATTTTTAATTCTAAATTTCTTGATAACTTGAAAGTTCCGGAAGAGTCTATTTTAAAAACAATACAAATTTTAGAGGAAAAAAAGATTGGAAAAAAAAAGGTAAATTTCCGACTTAAAGATTGGGGAGTTTCTAGACAACGTTATTGGGGCTGTCCAATACCAATGGCTTATAACCAAAAAGGTGAAATTATTAAAGTACCCTTAGATCAGCTACCAATTAAACTTCCAGAAAATATTAATTTAAACGTAAATGGTAATCCTTTAGATCACCAAGATACTTGGAAAAGAATCAAAATTAATGGGGAAGAATGTCTTTTAGAAACTGATACCTTGGATACTTTTGTAGACTCATCATGGTATTTTTTGAGATTTTGTTCACCAAAAAATAATAATGATGGATTTGATACTGATGATATAAATTATTGGATGCCAGTCGATCAATATATTGGTGGGGTGGAACATGCTATACTTCATTTATTATACTCAAGATTTTTTTCAAAAGCTTTAGCTTATAAAAATGATCAGTTTCAAATTACTGAACCTTTTAATGGATTATTTACCCAGGGCATGGTTTGCCATGAAACTTATAAAGTTGAAGATAAATGGCTTAGCCCTGAAGAAGTAACTTCTGATAATGGTAAAGACTTTTATCTAAAAGCTAATTTAGGGAAGAAAGTTTTAGTCGGGCCATCAGAGTCAATGTCAAAATCAAAAAAAAATACAATTGATCCAGAAACTATGATTGAAAATTTTGGTGCAGATGCAGTACGTTTTTTTATTTTATCCGACAGTCCCCCAGAAAAAGATGTTCAATGGTCAGATCAAGGAATGCAATCTTCATTTAAATTTACTCAGAAATTTTGGAATCTTAACGTTGAATTAAAAGAAAAATTAAAAAGAAAAAAAATAGCAGATGATGCTAAAAGTAAACTAGATAATGAATTTCTAATTTTTACAAATCAAATAATCAAAAAAATTACATTTAATTTAGAAAACTTTCACTATAATGTGATAATAGCTAACTTTCACGAAATATATAATTTTTTAATTAAGTTTAAACAATCTGAAATAGAAAATACAAAAAGTTTCAGAGAGAATTATATAAAAATATTGCTAGTCATGAACCCTGTGTTACCTCACTTAATAAGTGAATGTTTATTTGATCTTGAGGTAAAAAATACTTCATTTTGGCCTGAAATAGATGCAAAATATCTAGAGGAAAGATCTGTAAATATTGTAGTACAAATTGATGGAAAAAAAAGGGATTTAATTACTTGTAAAAAAGATATTCCTGAAGATGAATTAATAAAAAAAATTAATCAAAAAAAGGAATTAAATAAATATTTTACTGACAAAGAAATAATAAAAAAAATTTATGTTAAAAATAAAATTATTAATTTTATATTAAAATGAGACAATTGTTAATTTTTGCCATTGTAATCTTAATAAATAGTTGTTCTGGATATAATCCAGTATTTTCTTCGAAAGAAATAAATTTTTACATAGAAGAAATAAAAATTACCGATGATAATAAATTAATTAGAAATCTCGTTAAAAATTTAAAACCTTACACAATTAATAATAACAAGAAAAAATTGCTTCTAGAATTAAACTTGGAAATTAAAGAAAAGGTCACTTTGCGAGATGAGAAAGGTGATGTGTCTCAGGAGAAAATAGAAATTATTTTAAAAGTAAAAAGCATTTTGCCAGATAACAATACCAAAAATTTCGAATTTGTTGAAACATTTGTATTTAATAACCAATCAAATAAGTTTGAATTAAATCAGTACAAAAAGAGTATTCAAACTACCTTGATAGATCAAATTTATCAGGATCTTATTTTAAAATTAAGAACTTTATAGAATGATTATCAAAAATTATGAGTTGGAAAAAATTAATCTGTTAAATCATAAAATTATCTTATTTTACGGTGATAACGAAGGTTTTAAAGAAGAAAAAATTGATGAAATTTATCAAAAAACTAAATTTGAAAAATTCTCATATCATGAAAAAGACGTTTTAAATAATCTGGAAAACTTCTTTAATACACTATTTACTAAATCTTTTTTTGAAACTAAAAAATTTATAATTATAAGAAATGTGACTGATAAAACCACGGATATCGTTAAGGAAATAATTAATAAAAATCTTGAAGAGACAACTATAATATTGAATGCCAATATTCTTGAAAAAAAGTCCAAAATAAGAAATTTTTTTGAAAAAGAGGGGAGTTTAATTTGTACACCATTTTATCCAGATGAGTTTAAAAGTCTAAATTTTATTGTACAAAAATTTTTAAGGGAAAAAAAACTTAAAATTTCCCAAGAATCAACAAATTTAATAATTGAAAGGTCAAATGGAAGTCGTGAGCATTTGAAAAGGGAACTAGAAAAAATAAAATTATACGCTTTGGATAAAAGCGAAATAAATCATTCTGAAATTCTCAAACTTACTAATTTAGGTAAAAATTATAATATATCAGAATTAGTAGAAGTTTCTTTAGCAAAAAATATTAATAGATTAACCAAAATAATTAATGAAAACAATTTTTCTAATGAAGATTCAATTATAATAATTAGAACTTTTTTGCAGAAAACAAAAAGACTACTAAATTTAAGTAAAAATCTCAGAAATGAAACAAATTTAGAAACTGTAATATCCAATTATAAACCAACAATTTTTTGGAAAGAAAAAGAAGTCGTAAAAACACAATTGAAAATTTGGTCAGAAAAAAACCTTAATAATTTAATTTATGAAATAAATAACACTGAGTTACTTATTAAAAGAAATATTAGTATATCCCTGAATATATTGTTTGATTTTATATTCAAAAATTCTAAACCTTTTAATAATTAGTTTTTATTATTGATATTATTTTATTCAATTGGTCTAAATCAGCGAAGTCAAAAGTTATAGATCCTTTATTTCTTTTATTACTTTTGATATTTACTCTTAAACCTATTTTATCCTGTATTGATTGTTCTAAATCACGTAGATTTGGATCTTTTACAAAATTTTTAATTTTTTGTTTTTTAAAAATTTTAACGAAATTCTCAGATTGTCTAACTGAGAGTTGTTTTTCAATAATCTTGCTTGCTACAAAACTAGCATTATCGAGTCCAACTAAAACTTTAGCATGACCTGCTGAAATTTTTCTTTGTTCAACAAGAATTAAAACATCACTAGGAAGATTCAACAGCCTTAAAGAGTTGGTTATATAACTTCTACTTTTACCAATAAATTTAGATACTTTTTCTTGGTCATAAAAAAATTCATCAATTAATCTTTTATATCCTTGGGCTTCTTCCAAAGGGTTAAGATCATGCCTTTGTACGTTCTCAACAATTGCGAATTCTAAAGATTTTAAGTCATCAGCTTCAGTTATAACTACTGGAATTTCATGAAATCCCGCTTTTCTAGCAGCTAACCACCTTCTTTCCCCAGCTATAATTTCATATTTTGCGTTTTCAGAGCTCTTTTGCCTTACTATAATTGGTTGTATAACTCCTCTTTCTTTAATTGAATTAGTTAAATCCTCTAAGTTCTCTTTTTCAAAATTTTTTCTTGGCTGATTTTTATTAGGAGCAATATCACTCAAAAGTAATCTATTTATATTGGTTTCAACTTTTGTTTCTCCAATTAATGAAGAAAGGCCTCTACCTAAACCTTTTTTAATTTTCGAATTCACTAAGCTGCACTTCCAATTTTGTTTTCTTGACTCATAAATTCATCTGTAAAATTATAGTATGATCGACTACCTGGGCAACTTTTGTCATATATTAAAACCGGAACACCGTGTGATGGAGCCTCAGATAATCTTACATTACGAGGTATTACAGTTTGATAAACTTTTTCTTTAAAATAATCTCTTGCCTCTTGTTCCACTTGAGATGATAATTTATTTCTTCTATCATACATAGTCAAAAGAATACCCTGTATCTTTAATTCAGGATTCAAGTTTACTTTAATTCTTTCAATTGTTTTCATAAGTTGAGTTAAACCTTCAAGGGCAAAAAATTCTGTCTGAAGAGGCACTAGGAGTGAATTTGAAGATACAAGGGCCATTACAGTTAAAAGACTTAAAGACGGTGGACAATCTATAAGGACATAATCGTATAATGCTTTAGAATCGTTTAAATAAGCGGTTAATTTAGTCTTCAGAATGAAAGCTCTGTCGCTATCCCCTGCTGTTTCAACTTCTAATCCAGATAAATCTACGTTAGAAGTGATTAAATCTAAATTTTCAAAGTTTGTTTTTTTAATTACATTTGAAATTGAAGTTGTTCCATTCAGGATTCCATAAATTGTTTGGTCAGACTGCTGTGAGTTAGATAATCCTAAACCAGTTGTAGCGTTTCCTTGTGGGTCCAAATCTATTACTAAAATCTTTTTTCCTTGTTGTGATAAAGCTGATGCTAAATTAATGACAGTTGTAGTTTTGCCTACTCCACCCTTTTGATTAATTATCGAAATAATCTTCATGAAAATTTTTTTTTAATTTTAAAAATATTTAATATGAATGATTTCTCACTTGTTAAACTTTTTTTCTCCTCATAATCTAAATCCCATTCTTTAAGTGTATCATTGAGAATTTTTCTACCACTATTTCCCATAAAAAAAATTATGTTTTTGTATTTTTTAAAATTTTGTTCTATTAAATTTAATATCACTGGCATTGGTTTAAAAGCTCTAGACATAACTGTGCCTGTTTGAATATTTTTAACTGTAAAAATATCTTTTTGAATAATTTCTGTATTCAATTTTAATTTTTTTGATACCTCTTTGAGGAAAATGCATTTATGATAGCTTTTTTCATATAAATTAATTTTCATATTATTTTTCAATTTTTTCATCAAAATTGCTACGACTATCCCAGGCATACCTCCACCAGTTCCTAAATCTGAGGTTGTATTGCTATTTAAATCAATAATATCAATTATTTGTGCTGAATCAAATATGTGTCTATCTCTAATAGTGTGTTTTTCTGACGTTTTTTTACTAATAATGTTTATTTCTTTGTTTTTTTCATAAATCATAGATATTAATGTTTCTAAGTCGCTACAAGTTTCACGTGAAACATTTAACTTAGGTATTTTTGAGTAAGAATTTAAAATTATACTATCCATTAAGCTATATGCTTAATAGACTTTCTTTTGACGTGTGACAACAAAATATATACAGCAGCAGGTGTAATTCCGTCAATTCTCAACGCTTGGCCCATTGTTTTAGGCTTTATTTGTTTAAATTTAGCTTTTACCTCATTGGAAAGGCCTGAAAATTGCTCATAATCAATATTATCTGGAATAGATAAATTTTCATCTCTTTTAAAGGCTAAAATATCAGCCTTTTGCTTTTTGAGATATCCTCTGTAATGAGAGTTAATCTCTATCTGGTCGTCAATTTCAGTGCCTAGATCTAAAATTTCAGGCCAAATATCTCTAATTTTTCTCATGTTTACACCTTTTTGAGTTAAAATTTCATCAGCAGACCTAAAAACACCATCCTTTGCTATTTTTATTCCATGCTTCTCTGCTTTGTTAGGTGATATATTTAGATTTGACATTTGAATTGAGATTTTACTTAATTTAGAAAATTTGTCTTGAAATAAATTCTTTCTAAAATCAGATATCAAGCCTATTTTAATTCCTTTTTCCGTTAGTCTCAAGTCTGCATTATCCGATCTAAGGCTTAATCTATATTCGGCACGAGATGTAAACATTCTATAGGGTTCAGCAACACCTTTTGTAACTAAATCATCTATCATTACTCCAATATAGGCATCTGATCGGTCTAAAATAAATGGTTCTAAATTTTTGATAGAAAGCGCGGCATTAATTCCAGCTATAAGGCCTTGAGCAGCTGCCTCCTCATATCCTGTAGTTCCGTTAATCTGTCCTGCAAGATATAAATTCTTTATTTTTTTTGTTTCAAGTGTCAAGAAAAGCTCCCTAGGGTCAATATAGTCGTATTCAATAGCATATCCTGGCCTGATCACTTTAACATTGTCTAAACCATTGATATTATTCAATATTTCTCTTTGCACAACCTCAGGTAGAGAAGTAGATATCCCATTTGGGTAGATTGTGTAATCGTTAAGGCCTTCCGGCTCTAAAAATATCTGATGCCTTGTCTTGTCAGCAAATTTAATAATTTTATCCTCTATTGAAGGACAATATCTTGGTCCAACACCCTGGATGCTTCCTGAATACATTGCGCTTTTAGATAAATTCTTTTCAATAATCTTATGAACTTTTTCATTGGTGTAAGTCATTGAGCAAGGCACTTGCTTATTTAAGTTTTTTTTTGTTAAGAAAGAAAAAAAATAAGGATCATCATCTGCATATTGTTTTTCTAAATTTTCGAAATTTATAGTTCTAGAATCTAACCTAGGAGGGGTACCTGTTTTAAGTCTACCAATCTTAAAATTATATTTCTCTAACTGTTCACTTAAACCTGTACTAGGTTTTTCATTAAATCGACCTGCGGGCGTTCTCTCTTCTCCGATATGAATTAATCCATTTAAAAATGTTCCTGTTGTTAGTATTAACTTCTTACAACTTACATTATTACCCTTTAACGTTATGAAACCACTTATTTGATTATTTAAAAATATAAACTCAACTACTGGATCTGAAAAAATGCTTAAATTACAGTAGTTTACAAGTTTTTCTTGCATAAATTTGCGATACAAGGAACGGTCAGATTGAGTTCGAGGG
>MDSV01241377.1_pt1 | contig 14864 bp, 9 predicted proteins | sample 810851 | NCBI WGS metagenome assembly MDSV01 (sample SAMN05326640, study PRJNA326480) | marine metagenome | isolation source: seawater | place: Atlantic Ocean: North East | collected 2012 | reverse complement strand
TCGAAGGGGCATGGTGTGCCATTCGGTAGGCAAGCCCAAGACCCACATTGACTAGCCCGTCAGGCCCGTCTTCGGGCATTTGGATTCCAAACTGCTCTATTAATCCTCTGGAGTAGGCGGGTGCTATTTCACTCGCTGCTCGCTCAAGGTTGTGGCTGATTCGTTCGTGCCCCCATATGGCATTTATAGGTTCTTTTTCTATTAGAGCAGCCGTTCCATTCACGTAATGAAAGTGGGTGTAGACGACGGCTACAACAGGTTCGTCAGATACGAGCCGAAGATGTTCGAGAGCGCTATCCATCTCCTCTATCGATTCGCCGGTATCGATCGCGATGATGCCATCCGGACCTTGGATAAAGGTCTGGTTAGACAAACCGTTGCCTACGAGGCACCAGACTCCAGATGCGACTTCATACATTTGCGGCGCTAAACGCTCAGTATGTTCGTGCAAGGAACGGTTCGCTATACCGCCTCGTGCATCGGCTACGACATCAGAGTCGTCATTCACGGAAGATTGTTGATGCCCCATTTCGGGATCCTAGATCGGTGAAGTCGGCATTTTCGATTTTGTCGCAGTAATGAAAACCCCGGGTTCTCTCAGTTCTTTGGTTGAAAACGTTGGGCAACTTGGCGATGCCTAGCGAGATTCTCATTGAGTTGTGGGTTAGTCAGCACTCCGCTATCCACAATCTGTTCTCCTTGGACAAACACATGGGTCGCAGAAAAGGGGCCGCACCGCAGCCACCCTTCTATCGGGTCATCAAGAACACCAGCAATTTGAGGCCCTTCTAGTTTCCAAACAGCGACATCACCTACCGAGCCAACCGACAATTCACCTATTTCACCGGTCCGGCCAAGGCACGCGGCCCCACCCCGAGTCGCTATTTCCAACGCCATTCTTGCGTTCATCTGATCGGCACCGGACACAAGTTTTCCCTGAAGCATCGCTAGCCGAGCTTCCTGCCACAATGAAGCTGAATCAGCTGACGACGACCCGTCACATCCCAAACCTACGGGGCAACCTGCGTCTCTCATCGCGACAACTGGAGAGATACCCGACGAAAGGATCATGTTGGAACTTGGACAATGAGCAATACCAACGCCAGCTGCGCCAAGACGAACAATTTCATTTTCGTTAGGGCGAACAACGTGAGCACCCCAACTTCGATCAGTGAGCCATCCCACGTCTTCATACAATTCGACCGGGCGTCTTCCAAATTGGGCTATTGAAAATGCGTCGTCTTCAGAGTTCTCGGCAAGGTGAGTGTGGAGTCTGACGTCAAGGCGTTCCGCCAACTCAGCCGTTTGTTGCATTAAATCAGGGGTGACCGTAAACGGCGAACAAGGAGCAAGCGCTATCTGGAGCATCGATCCCACCGCAGGGTCATGCCATCGATTCACGTGTCGTTCACTTTCGGCAAGAATGTCATCTTCGGTCCGGACGGCATCATCTGGAGGTAGACCGCCATCCTTGACCGACAAACTCATGGAGCCATACGTGGGGTGGAACCTCATCGACAACTCGGCCGCTGCTTGAATTTCAGCTGCCAACAGATCACCAGCTCTTACCGGGTGAAGATAATGGTGATCGGTCGTGGTGGTGCATCCAGACATCGCTAATTCCGCCAGCCCGACCCAGGCAGCCAAATACACAGCCTCTTCGTCAATTGCTGCCGTCCACAACGGGTACAGCGATTTCAACCAGCCGAATAAAGGCGCCGATGTCATAGGTCGGTATGCCCGAGTCATGTTTTGGAACAAATGGTGATGAGTGTTGATTAACCCTGGAGTCACCAAACAGCCACTTGCGTTAACCCGGCGCTGCGCAGCGGGCGCCTGCTCAGAACCTCCGCCTAGAGCGGCAATAAAACCATCGTCGACTGCAACCCAACCGCCTTTTAACTCGCGACGCTCGTCGTCCATCGTCGCAACCAGCCAAGCGTCCTCTATAAGGAGGTCAACGGGTTCAACCATCGACGACAGTCTGACATTGTTGTCATGCAACTGTGTTGACTATTTGGAGACTCATACCTCTATCTTGGAAGAATGCCCCGTCCACTGGCAGTTTTCGATGATTTCAATCCAGAAGGCAAGGCTTCTTTTGCCAACGCGGTCACACGTTTTCGCGAACGAAACATCGTTCTACCGCGATTTAGTGAGTTGAGAGACCCAACGACCTTCAAGCCGGACCTCCTCGATGCTCTGGTCGATGTTGCCCCTGACGATGCTGACCCCATCAACCTTTTCCGAGTTCACTGGTTCAATAGTCCAACTCAACCAACACCAGTTGCTGTCCCGGATCACATTGAACTGCCACCGGAGCTCACCGGAACTGACGCACGCATAGTGGTAGCCCTTGGGAATCGATTCCCAATGATCGCAGCCCACAAGGTACTCGCAGCATATTCCTGTCTTGTAGCCCGTTTGGTTACCGGCCGCTTCGACCCAACCATCAACCGAGCTGTTTGGCCCTCTACCGGCAACTATGCGCGAGGCGGTGTTGCTATCTCAAAGATAATGGGCTGTCGTGGGGTCGCTGTTCTACCTGAGGGTATGAGCCGGGAAAGATTTGAATGGTTAGATCGCTGGATCGAACATCCTGAAGATGTCATCCGCACACCTGGCACTGAAGCCAACGTCAAAGAAATCTATGACGAATGTGGTCGCCTTGAAGCTGATCAGTCAAATGTGATCCTCAATCAGTTCAGCGAATTCTCGAACCATCTTGGGCACTACGCGGTGACAGGACCGGCTCTCGAATCCATCTTTTTGGAAGTGACATCTAAGCAACCTGCTCAGCTCGCTGCTTTCGTTTCAGCGTCCGGGTCAGCCGGTACTTTGGGGGCCGGCGACTATTTGAAGGACACCTACAACACCCGGATTGTGGCTGTCGAAGCTCTTGAAGTGCCGACAATGCTTTATAACGGATTCGGTGATCACAACATTCAAGGGATAGGCGATAAACACGTCCCCCTCATCCATAACGTCACTAACACTGATCTAATCGTCGGTGTCTCAGACAAAGCAACGGATCAGCTAGACGTCGCATTTAACACGCCGTCCGGCCTTCGCTCATTGGAACGCCAAGGTGTCGATCCGGAACTCGGTTCGCTGTTAACAAACCTGGGGTATTCGTCTATATGCAATATTTTGGCTGCAATCAAAGCAGCAAAGCACTGGAGACTTGGTCCGGAGGATGTCATTGTCACAGTCGCTACAGATGGCTCCGAACTTTATAACTCCGAACGGGAAAAGGTTATGCGTCGGGATTTTCCAGAAGGATTTGACGATACCGAAGCCGACACTGTGCTCAGGACCCATTTAAACGACGTAGCTGTTGAACACATTCTTGAAATGGACGCAGCTAACCGAGACCGTGTCTTCAACCTCGGCTATTTCACCTGGGTCGAACAACAAGGAATTTCAATCGACGATTTCGAACGTAGAAGAAGCCAAGATTGGTGGACCGAGTTACGACCCCTCATTGAGAAGTGGGACAATCGCATCAGCGAGTTCAATGATGCGACGGGGGCGAAGCATCGCCAGTGACGTGACTGAGACAAACCCCTTTATCCTTTACCGGGATCGCCTCGACTCCTACGATCACGCAGTTGCAGTCGGGTGGAGTGATCAGCAGTTTGTGGACCTAGTAGCTAGGTTGGATGAAGAGATACGTGCAGTTGATGGAACCGGATTTTCTGTAACCCCGGTCATTAACGGTGGTCCACTAGCAGCTGCGCTTGGCCTTGATATTGACCTTACGGTGAAGGTGGAGATCAATTCGGTTGGAGGATCTCATAAAGCCAGACATCTTTTTGGTGTTGCGCTTCATTCAGCAGTCGAAAACGTAGCCAAAGATTCTCCGACGGGGTCTTTGGCAATCGCTAGTTGCGGTAACGCCGCTATAGCCGCAGCAATCGTCGCAAAGGCAATTGACCAGCCGATCGAAGTGTTCGTCCCTGTTTGGGCTGAGCGATCCGCACTGGACTTGTTGCGAGATTTGGGCGCGCAAATCCAAGTATGCAAGCCAGCAACTCACGAAAAAGGAGACCCCTGTTACGCTCGCTTTCAACAAGCCATCGCTAATGGCTGCCGCCCGTTTGGGGTCCAAGGAACCGACACTCCTGCAGCTTTCGATGGCGGCCGAACTTTAGGCTGGGAGTTACACGACCAAGTCCCAAATCTAGACACCGTATTCGTCCAAGTGGGAGGCGGCGCTCTAGGGACCGCAACAGCGATGGCGTTACCCGGAGTGTCGATCTATCCAGTACAGGTTTCCGGATGCGCGCCCCTCAAACGAGCTTGGGACCTCTTGGCACCGGATTTCGATATGGCGAAAGCCGCTGATAGCCCCGAAAATTTCATGTGGCCCTGGGACGAACCGAATAGCGCTGCTTCAGGTCTTCTCGATGACATTACCTACGACTGGCTGCCGTTGTTAGAAGCAACTTTGGCGACTGGAGGGGAACCCGTAGTCGTACCTGAGGCAACTCTTATTGAAACCCATCGAATTGCCACTAGCGTTACCGGCTTACCTGTTTCTCCTACTGGGGTAGCGGGGCTAGCTGGTTTGGTAGTAGCCCCTCCAAAGACTGGATCGGTTGTAGGAGCTTTGTTTACCGGGATCGACCGTCAAAACGGGGTAGCGACATGACAGTTTTTCAGGAGTTCCAAGTCTCTGGACACGCCGGAAAGCTGCATGCACGACTCTGGCAGCCTTCTCCAACCCCAAGAGCTCTTGTGCTTATCCTTCATGGCTACGCCGAACACGGTGGCAGATACACACACGTTGCCGAAGCACTCGTCGCTAATAACCTTGCCGCGCTCGCCTTAGACCATGTTGGTCACGGCCTTTCCGAGGGAGAGCGTGCCTTGATCACCGATTTCGATCTGGTGGTAGATGATTTACATGCCGCGGTTTCAGACGCTTTTAATCGACTATCTCTCGACATACCTCTTCTAGTCGCGGGGCATTCAATGGGCGGGCTGCTCGCCGCTCGATTCGTCCAACGGTGGCCAGAACGAGCTATTGGCGCTGCGTTCTTCGGTGCAGTTATTGGTGACTGGAAGTGGGCCCGGGAAGTTCTTGCATCACCGGAGTCAGCGAACCACGAATTAGCCTCCATGGACCCAAACGGAATGTCGCGAGACCCCGAAGTTGTAAGTTCCTACGCCAAGGATCCTTTGATCTATCGCGGATCGAACAAACGAGAACTACTTGAAGCTGAAGTAATTGCTCTCGACAAGTTTGGTGATGATATCGACAAGGTCCGAATCCCGGTGGGTTTCTTTCATGGCACTGCGGATCCTTTTGTTCCCTATGAAGATTCCTTACAAGCTATTCACGACATGCCCAGCTCAGCAAAAACGGTGCATCTTTACGAGGGCGCAAAACACGAGTTGCTAAACGAGATCAACAAGGAGGAAGTCTTGGCCGATCTTCACAGCTGGATAGACGGCACTCTTATTAGCTCTTCGGGAGTATCCCAATGAGTTCGGAGGCGGGACGTCTACATGAGTCTCAGCAGCTCGGGACTCGCATTTTGGAGATCCTTCGTCCGACGACTTGGTCTGAAGCAGTCGAATTGTACGGAGCTTCACCAAATGCCTTGCCAGTAGCGGGAGCTACAGATCTCCTCCTAGATCTGTCACGAACGCCTAGCCCCGGAGGTCCTGGCGCGACTCTCCTAGATCTTTGGGGTTTGCGAGACTGTTCACAAATCACCATCAGTGAAACTGATGTTGTTGTCGGTTGCGGGGTGACGCACAACCAGATCATTAGTTCACCGAATTTAGACTCTGCTCTCGACATCCTTCGGATGGCATGCCTAGAGATTGGTTCACCTCAACTTCGCAACCGCGCAACGGTCGTTGGGAACATCGTCACTGCTAGTCCAGCTAATGACACAATTTCAGCGTTGGTAGCTCTCAACGCGGCTGTTCATATCGAATCGGTTAGTGGGGAACGTGAAGTCCCAATCAGCGAGTTTTTTGCCGGCTTTCGGCAAACAGTCTTGGCACCGTCAGAGTTAGTTCGATCCATCAGGATCCCCAGGTGGAACGATCAAACTGTTGGCACATGGTTCAAGGTAGGGAACAGGACCGCCCAAGCAATATCTGTAGTGCACGCCGGGATTGTTTTGGAGTTTGACGACGCAACATCGCTCATCACAAAGGCTGATGTTGCAATCGGAAGTGTGAGCGAAACAATCGGCGTGTCAAAGTCATTGAGCGAATATCTGGTTGGCAAAAACCTTAACGCTGAAACATCAGCTGGGGCTGCACGTGTTGTTGTAGGCGAGATCTCGCCCATAGACGACATCCGCGCTACTGCTGTCTATCGAACCGCTGTCACGGAGACTGCCGTTCGTCGCGCGCTCGTGGGCCTTTCAGAATTCGCTATCACCCAGTCTCAAGTTGCTCCGTTACTGGGTTGGGTTGCTAATCGACCAACCCCTCCTCAGCCGAACCTGTCAACAACAACAGAGGTGGCGTGCACGGTCAACGGATCCAGTGTCACCGCCCAAATTGGTAATGATTCAACGCTTCTTGAATGGTTGCGAGCTAATGCTTCGACCGGAACTAAGGAAGGTTGCGCTGAAGGCGAATGTGGTGCGTGCACTGTGCTGCTCAATGGTGCTGCTGTCACAAGCTGCCTAGTACCAACCGGGCAAGCCGACGGATCCTCGATAGTGACCGTTGAAGGGCTTGCTGGCGCATCAGGCTTGCACCCGGTGCAACAGGGGTTCCTTGACGAATTTGCTGTCCAGTGCGGATTTTGCACACCTGGTTTTCTCGTTGCGGCTGCTGCCCTATGCGAGGAGAACGACTCGCCTTCGGCTGATGAGATACGGGCGGGGCTTTCGGGCAATCTTTGCCGTTGCACTGGGTATTACTCGATAGTCGAAGCCCTGAGCGACTTGACCACCAACAGGGACGTGTCCTGATGGCTGTGGGAAAAACGCCTCAACGTATTGACGCCGTCGAGAAGGTCACGGGTGCCGCCACGTACCCTGCGGATCGTGTTCCAGTTAACGCCCTGCATGCTGTTGTGGTATTCACAAATCAGCCTCATGCTCGTCTCGTCGATCTTGATTTCACAGAAACTCTCAGTGCGGCTGGGGTCATAACGGTTGTGACTGCGGCCGATGTTCCGGTCAACGAATATGGATTGACGTTATTTGATCAACCAGTTTTCATCGGGCTCGATGACAACGGTCGCAGTTCAGTCCCATGTGATGTGAGTCGATGGGAAGCGGATCATCTTGCAGTTGTCGTCGCCGAAAATCTGGTTCAGGCCCGCGAAGCTTCTGCTTTGATCAAAGCGCAGTGGGAGGTTCTCCCTATCGTTTCTGATGTCAGCACTGCACAGTCTGATGAAGTTCTTGTCCACTCCAACTCAACAAGCAACACTTACCACGAGCTTCGAATTCGGAAGGGTAATTCTGTTCGCGGGATGGAGTTAGCCGACGTGGTCATAGAGGACACGTATCAACTCCCCCACCAAGAACATGCCTATTTGCAGGTGGAAGCCGCTACTGCATGGCTTGACGACGATAATCGGGTCACTGTTGAAACAAGCGGGCAGTGGGTTCACGAAGACAGAGAACAAATAGCTCATGCACTTGACGTCGACCCCGAAGAGGTTCGTGTTCGGTACGCCTCAATCGGCGGCGCTTTCGGTGGCAAAGAAGACATGAGTTTGCAAATCGTTATGGCCGTGACAGCTAAGAAACTCAACGATCTTGGGGTTATGCGCCCTGTGCATTGCAATTGGACTCGCGAAGAGTCCATCGTTGGCCACCACAAACGTCATCGAGCTACTGTTCATGCCCGGTTGGGCGCTACATCGGATGGGATTATCACTGCTGTCGAAGCTGAAGTTCTTCTTGACGCAGGCGCCTATAACTACACCTCCAACAAAGTACTTGGGAATCTTCACCTATCAGTCGCAGGCGCATATGACGTACCAAACGCCCATATAGACAGCAAAGCTATTTACACCCATAGTGTCCCCGGTGGTGCTTTTCGGGGGTTTGGTGGCCCACAGGGCGCTTTTGTCGCTGAATCTCAAATGAACAAGATGGCTGAGGCATTGGGGATAGACCCCTTAGAGCTTCGTAGTCGAAATGCTCTTAATGACCTGTCGGATGGGATTACCCAGTCAGGTCTTCCAGAAGGTGTTGGCGTCAATCGAGTTATCGAAGCATGTATTGAACAAGCGCCAGTTGATGCGGCATTAACGCAAACACCACCGTTTCGTTCTATTGCGTCACTACCACCAGAATTAGGCCAGCTAAAACAGGGCCGCGGCTACGCGGTTGGCATGAAGAACGTCGGTTTCAGTTTTGGGTTCCCAGAAGCCTGCGAGGCAGATGTCGTTTTCCATGGCGATCCGGATGCTGATCGTCCTACCCGGGTCGAACTGTTCCACAGCGCCGCTGAAGTTGGCCAAGGTGTGCACACTGCGTTGGTGCAAATGGTGGCCGACGCCGCCGATATCGGCATCAGCAACGTTGACGCTATTTATAGTGATACCGCTACCGGGGGTGATTCCGGGTCGGCGTCAGCCTCTCGCCTCACATTCATGGCCGGGAATTCAGTCTTGGGTGCTGTAGAAGAGGCGGAAAAGGCATGGGCCGATGGTGCCAGACCTGCTGTAGGACATTTCCGATATAAACCTCCGGTGACCGAAGCACTCGATCCAGAAACAGGAGTGGGGCAGCCCAACTTTTGTTATGGCTACATGGCGCAGGCCGTGGATCTGACTGTCGACGTTGGCACTGGCCATATACGCGTCGACCGTGTGCTTTCAATCCATGATGTAGGCAGGGTCATTCACCCTCACATGTTGAGGGGCCAAATTGAGGGTGCCATCGCGCAGGCTCATGGATACACCCTCAGCGAACAGTTAGTCGTTGAGGAAGGAAGAATCCAAAATCCGCGACTTTCCCAATACCTGATCCCAGGAATCGGGGACGTACCCGTCAAAGTGGAGTGCGTCATTTTGGAAGCGGCTGACCCACTTGGCCCTTGGGGTGCGCGTGGTGTTTCTGAAATGCCATACATCACCTACGCCCCAGCAGTTACCGCAGCTCTTCATGATGCAACCGGTGTGTGGATGAACACTTTTCCTCTAACACCATCAGTGGTTCTTGAACACCTAACCGCAGCAGGCACTTAAGGCATAGCTTCAAGTCTCGTAAATAGGCGCTGAGCCTGTTCAGACGCTTTTGCCCGCACTTCCTGGGCATCTACGCGAGTCGCAATGCCGTCATCTACAACAAGTTCGCCACTAATTTCCACAGACTTGGGGCGGATATTGGTGTGGAATGCGAGTCGCCATGGGTCGATTGGTTCGTCGGACCAGATCACACGGTCTTGTAGGGCTTCGGGGACTAACTGGTAGCCGCCTTGTAGCCATCCCCAGGCCACGTCGGGGGTTGCTGCGATGTCATGTTCTCTCATCCGTATGTAGGCGACTCGAAACTCGTCGAACATGGCAGCACCAATACCGTCAGTCCCTAACGCAACTGGCAGACCAAGCCGCTGGGGCGCGGCATAGCCGACGGAATTATTCATGTTGGATCGGGGGTTGTGGATGATGGTTCCATGCAACTCATGATTGTCGGGGAGATGAACACCATGGACTAACAACCAATTATCTCCACTTAAGTCTCGTAGACGTGACGCCGCGTCAAGGTCGTCAACTCCTTCGGCGACATGTATGTGAACTCCGACTCGGTGGTGGTTTGCCAGTTCGGTTGCGGCGACCAGCGTGTCGTTCTCACAAGTAAACGCTGCATGCACACCAACCATGCCATGACCACCGCTAGCTAGAAACCGTGAATTTTCTTCTAGGCCTTTAGCTGCTCCTTCTGGCCCGTGGCGGTCGGTCACTCCATAGGAACAGACCACACGAACTCCTATTTCTGCACAGGCATCGGCGATTACATCTAGCGATCCTTCAATGGCGTTCGGTGATTCGTGGTGATCAATGATTGCGGTTGTGCCGGATTCGATTGCTTCGAGCGCCCCTAATTTTGCGGACCATTCCAACATTTCTAGGTCCAGTGCTCGGTCAAGCCGCCACCAAACAAGTTCTAGAATTTCACGGAAGGATCTTGGGGTCTGCGGGGGTGCGGGCATACCGCGAGCCAGTGAACTGTATAAGTGATGGTGCGCGCATACGAGTCCGGTCGTCTCGTTTGGTTGGAGACGAGTCAGGTCCACGCGCCAGCTCGCTCGCGGTTGGCTACATTCCGGATTGGCAACTCGTTGTGCCAGGGATCACCCTGCGAGCGTATTGCTGCGGCTACGGCACCAGCAGTTGGGACTAACCCAATTTCGCCCACTCCTTTAATGCCGTAAGGCGCCCCTGGTTGGGGAGACTCAACGATAATCACTTCAACGGGCGGCATATCTTTGGGTCGGATGATATCGAGGCCGCGAAGGGTGGTATTTGTCGGGCGGCCAGATGGGTCTGTTGGGAAGCCTTCAGTAAGCGAATATCCCAACCCCATGTGCACGGCTCCTTCAATTTGGCCCTCGCACAGTTGAGGGTTGACAGCACGGCCAACGTCGTGGGCGGCGACGACGTTCTGGACCTCTCCGTCATCGGGGTTAAGGATGACCAGTTGTGACGCGTACCCAAAGGTGGAGTGAATAACCGGATTTTCCAGTCCTTCGTTAAGCGAATTTGTCCAATTGATTCGATAGGTACCTTCATAATCGAAACCGACCTGGCAACCATCAAGCAGCGCTTTCTGGCAAGCATCTTGGACTGCGCCTGCGCCCATGAGCGTGCCGCGGCTCCCTGTGGTTTGTCCTGCTCCCAGTTCACGAGTTGAATCGACAATGACCTTTATTTGTTCCGCTGCGACACCGAGTTCTTCAACCGCTACTTGGAGTGCCACGTTGTGAACACCTTGACCCATCTCTGTCCAACAATGCCGAACTTCGATGGTGCCGTCTTCTTCAAATCTCACTATTGCTTTAGCTATCTCATCGAAACCATTCCCAAGACCGGAATTCTTTAAACCGAGACCAACACCAACGGGTAGTCCTGCCTGCACTGCTTCGTCGTACGCGGGCTTTACTGCATCAAGGCACGCTCGAGCTCCGAGGCATCCGTCGTCCATGATTTGGCCCGGGCCCCAAACATCACCTGGGTTTACGACGTTTCGTGATCGGATTTCCCAACCACTAATACTGACTTTTTCAGCCAACCTGTCCATAATCCCTTCCATCGCGAACTGGGCTTGGTTTGCACCAAACCCTCTGAAAGCACCACATACGGAGTTATTCGTCCGCGCAGCGACAGCTTCAACATCGACGGCTTGAAGCACGTATGGCCCTGTTGCATGACCGGCGGCTCGCTCTAAAACTTTCATCCCAACTGAGGCATACGGCCCAGAGTCGCCGAGCATTCTTGCTCGAAGGGCGGTCAGTTTTCCATTGACATCGCATCCAGCTTCATATGTCATTCGAATTGGGTGACGCTTCGGGTGCATCAGCAACGATTGCTCTCTGGAAAGCGTGATCTGGACTGGTTTGTCGAGGAGCCAAGCAGCTAATGCCGTGTGCGCTTGATTCGACATATCTTCCTTACCGCCGAAAGCTCCACCATTGCTCACGAGTTCCGTAGTTATGAGAGATGGGTCAACACCTAGGACACGGGCGATGTCATTGCGGTCGTCCCAGATTCCTTGACCCCCGGTGTAGACGTAAAGGCCGTCTTCAGTTGGTGTCGCGAGTGTCGACTCGGGTTCCAAAAATGCATGTTCAACTCGTTGGGTTTGAAACGTCTCGCGGACTACGTGGGCTGAGCTTTCCAGGAGAGAGTCGACGTCTCCTCGTTGATATGAAGACGTCGATAGCGTATTTCCATCGAGACCCCAGACAGCATCTTCATCACTTTCAATGACTCGAATTGGATCCGTCATCGGTCGATGAACTTGGTATTCGATTTCTATCAAAGTTGTTGCCTCAACAGCTGTTGCTCTGTCGTTAGCGACAACGACTGCCAGAACGTCCCCGAGGTAGGAGGTACGACCGCCTTCCGGAATCATCACTGGCCAGTCTTTATGGATGAGGCCGACTTTCAATTCACCCGGAATGTCTGCCGCCGTAAAAACCGCAACTACGCCTTCAATGGACAGTGCCGCTTCAGTTTTGATTTCGAGTACGTCTGCTCTCGCGTGGTCACTGAGTTTCAACGCCCCGTGAAGCAAGCCGTCAACGTGCATGTCATCTATAAAAGGTCTTGCCCCGGCCGCTAAAACATCTGCTTCGTATTTCGTTCCGCGAGATCCCACACCTTTGGGAGGTTGAGGTTCAGGAACAACTCCCTTGGCTAAATCTTGAATGGCGTCAAGGATCTTGATGTAACCAGTGCATCTGCAGAGGTGAGCTCCTAGGTGACGAGCGCTTTCGTCACGCGTAAGTGCTTCGCCCTTCTTTTCTATGAGCGCCTTGGCGCGCACCAAGATTCCGGGGATACAAAAGCCACATTGCAAGGCACCGTGGGCAGCAAAGCTATCGCAGTACCGTTGGAGCTCTGCATCGTCAAAACCTTCGAGGGTGGTTACGTTCTCGCCGTTGGTTCGTTCCAAGGAGGTTTGGCACGCCACCCGTGCCTTCTCTCCTACCAACACCGTGCATGCGCCGCATTGACCGGATGGAGCGCATCCGTCTTTAGGGGAGATAACACCCAGTTCGTCTCGAAGTGCTCCTAATAGGTGCTCGTGATCTTCGGAGACAACTACACCTTTCCCGTTGAGTTGGAAGGCGGTCATTGATCGGTCTTTGACTCGGTAATTAATTTGTACATTTCAGGTCGGCGGTATCGGTCAAAATCAAACAGCGTCTCTTTGTAGTGTTTGCACCAGTCGAGATCGCAGTCAGCGACAATTAACTCGTCACCGGTGGTCTCTGCTTGAGCCACAATTTGACCCGACGGCGCAATGATCATTGATTCAGCCAAGGAGTCAACTCCCTCTTCGACCCCTCCTTTTGCGACACCGATGACCCACGTTCCGTTTTGGTACGCGCCTGCTTGCATCACTAACTGGTTATGAAACGACTGCAGAGGATTTTGTGAAGGGTCCGGGGCGTAGTGCAAGGGGGTGTTATAGCCAATGAGGATCAGCTCCACGCCTTGCAATCCCATCACCCTATATGTCTCTGGCCAACGTCGATCGTTGCACAACCCCATTCCGATAACCCCGTTAAAGGCTTCCCACACATCGAAGCCGTCAGGCCCTTCCTTGAAGTATCTACGCTCCAAATGTTGGAACGGGCGGTCGGGCTCATGCTCTTCGTGTCCCGGCATATGTACCTTGCGATAATGACCCACTATTGACCCGTCAGCCTCAACGAGCACCGCACTGTTGTAACGGGTTTTCTCGGGGGTAAGTTCCGCGTACCCAAGATAAAATCCGATACCGAGAGTCTTGGCCTCGTCGAACAAGGGTTGGGTTTCAGGCCCCGGCATTTCGGTTTCGTAGTATGAATCAAGTTCCTCAGGCACGTCATCTAAATACCAACGTGGGAAAAAGGTCGTCAAAGCCAATTCGGGGAAGACGACTAATTGGCATCCCTCATCGCTTGCCTGTCGCATCAAAGCCACTAGCCGATTGACAACTTCACTTCTTTCAGCGTCTCTAGATATGGGGCCTAGTTGTGCTGCCCCAACTCTTATAGACCTCACCATGCCACCTCCGTCAAGGCGATCATTGTGTCCGCCAACAATTGAGTTCCTGTAACCAAATCCTGTGGGTCGGTATGTTCTGAAGGGTTATGACTGACCCCGTCGAGACTGGGAACGAAAATCATGCCTGTCGGGCAGATTCGGGCCATCATCTGGGCATCATGTCCAGCGCCTGAGGGCATTCGCTTTGTTGATAGTCCCTTCTGTTTCGCTAACTGTTCAATTTGCCCCACAACCCTGCCGTCGAATTCCACAGGTTCAAAGCGAGCGAGTGACCGACTTTCAACGTTTACATCCTCGTCTTCGGCGATCGCTGCCACGCGGAGTTGGAGCTGCTCTTCGGCAAGCTGAAGCGAAGGCTCATCCATGTTGCGTAGATCAACGGTCATAGTTGCCTTAGCGGGGATGACATTCACCAGGTTGGGATGCAGCGTTAGAGATCCTACGGTCGCTACTTGACTGCCGCCTATTTCCGACGCTATGGACCGTGCAGCTACGACAACTTCAGCTGCTACGCGCATGGGGTCGCGGCGAAGCGACATTGGAGTTGTGCCTGCATGGTTTGACTGCCCGGTCAAAGTCAATTCGCTCCATGAAATACCCTGCACCCCTTCAACAACACCAATCTGGATGTCTTCTTTGTCTAGAACGGGCCCCTGTTCAATATGCAGCTCTACAAAAGCGTGGGGTGCTGCACCTGGGCATGGAGCTGAACCTCGATAACCGATACGGTCCAACTCTTCTCCAACCACCGTGCCGTCGGGGCCCTCAACTTCCAGCACAGCTTCGACGCTCATGCCCCCCACATAGGCGAGGCTGCCCATCATGTCCGGCGGATAGCGGGAGCCTTCTTCATTGGAAAAGAACGCGACAGCCAACGGGCGCTTAAGTTCAATACCTGCAGCAAGTGTTGCTTCGATAGCTTCTAACCCCGCTAGGACGCCGAGGTTGCCGTCATAACGTCCTCCGGTTCCTACCGTATCGATATGGGATCCGGCCATAACCGCGCCTGACGCACCATCAGAGTTCGTAGAAGCAACCACGTTGCCCACAGCATCGATCGTTACCGTCAAACCCAAATCTCGCATCCATGTGACAACCAGATCGCGCCCTTCACAATCCGCGTCGGTGAATGCCAGACGTGAACACCCTT
>MDSV01150968.1_pt1 | contig 14864 bp, 12 predicted proteins | sample 810851 | NCBI WGS metagenome assembly MDSV01 (sample SAMN05326640, study PRJNA326480) | marine metagenome | isolation source: seawater | place: Atlantic Ocean: North East | collected 2012 | reverse complement strand
TGATTTTGTTAAACCTATAATAGCTGCTTTGGACGCACCGTATACAAATCTATTTGGAAGTCCTTTAATACTTGATGCAACTGAAGCAACATTAATTATGCTACCTCCGTTTTTTTTTAACATTTTTGGAAGCACTGCTTTGCACATAAAGTACATGGATTTTATATTTGTATTAAAAGAAAAATCCCAATCTTTTTCTTCACAATCTAATATAGTTCCATGATGGACAAATCCAACTGCGTTAAACAGTATATCTATTTCGGTTGTTTCTTTTACAAAATTTATTATTGCTGCATTATCAGTAGAATCTAAATTTTTTATTTTGATGTCTGGGTAATCTTTATTTAAATCTGTAAGAGTTTTATTATTAATATCAGTAGCAATTACTTTTGCTCCTTCATTGTGAAATGTTATTGCTGTTGCTTTTCCAATTCCTTGTCCTGCGGCAGTTACAATTGCGCTTTTTCCCTGTAATCTTTTACTCATTATTTATCCTTTTAATCTCTTTATATAATGAACTGTGATCTTCTTCTCCATATCCATTTTCAACTAAAGTTTTATACATTTCTTTAACTAAATTTGAAATAGGTAATTCTGTATTGGAATTTTTAGCACATTCTAAAATATTGTTCATATCTTTTAAATGAGTTGAGGTTTTTCCTCTTGGTGTAAAATCCTTATCAATCATTCTTTTTCCATGTGTTTGCAAAATTTTACTATCTGCCCATCCACCCTTTAAAGCTTCAATCATTTTATTTGGATCTGCTCCAACTTTTTCACACAATATTACTGCTTCGGCCACTGCTCCTATTGTAAGTCCAACAATTATTTGATTAGCTAATTTTGAAACCTGGCCACAAGATATTGGTCCAACTAATGTTGGGTTACCCATTTTTTTTAAAATCTCAACACAGTTTTCAAATACTTTTTTTTCACCACCAACCATTATTGCTAATGATGATTCTTCTGCTCCTACCGTTCCTCCTGAAACCGGTGCATCTAAGTAATTAATATTTTTTATTTTTAAATTTTGACCATGTGTTAAAGCTGTTTTTGGTTTAACAGAGCTCATATCAATAACGGTTGATCCTGTTTTAATATTTTTAATGAAATCTGGTTTTTTCATCACTTCATCCACCGCTTTATCATCTGTTAACATTGTAATTATAACATCACAATTATTAACCACTTCTGCTATTGACTTTGAAATTTCAGCACCATATTTTTTTAATGGTTCGGCTTTTTTTATAGATCTATTAAAAACCTTAAGTTTAAATCCAGATTTTAATAAGTTTTTAGCCATAGGAAAACCCATGAGGCCTGTCCCTATAAAACCTATAGATTTCATTTATCTTCTTGGAACAAATTCGTGAAAGTTCTGTGTCAGCTCAGGAAAGAACATTACTGCTAAAAGTACAATCAATTGTAAACAAATGAATGGACCAAACCCTCTAAATATATCTATTAAACTAATATGAGGAGGTGTTACAGATTTTAAATAAAATGCTGCTGGACCAAAAGGTGGACTTAAAAAAGAAACTTGCATATTTACACAAAACAAAATTCCAAACCATATAGGATCAAATCCTAATTTTAATACTATTGGTAAAAAAACAGGCATAATTAATAAAACAATTCCTACCCAATCCATGAACATTCCTAATATTAAAAATATTATCATCATCATTGCAATTATAACCATGGGCTGTAAATCGTATCCTAAAATCATCTCAGCCACATATGTTGGTCCTCCTGCTAAAGAATATGCTCCTGCTAAAACAGTTGCACCAAATGTTATTGTAATAATTGTACCCGTTGCTTTAAAAGTTCTGGTAAGCGCATCTTTAAATAAAAACAAAGTAAGTTCTTTTCTAGTCCAAATAATAAACAAGGTTGCAACAACGCCCATTCCTGCTGCTTCAGTAATTCCAGTTATTCCAGAGTAAATTGATCCTAATACTATAATAACTATGGCTACTGGAGCTAAAAAGCCAGGTAAGTATTTTAATTTTTCTTTAACAGTAAGTCCTGGTTCCTCGCTAATTGGAGCGAGTTGTGGTTGTAGACGTGTCCTTACTATAATGTAAGTTATTATTAAACCTGAAATCATTAATCCAGGAACTATGGCCTCCTGAAATAACATTGTAATAGATGTTTCGGTTGTTAATCCGTAAATTATTAAAACTATTGATGGTGGTATCATTGTACCCAATGATCCAGAGGCACAGATTATTCCAATAGACATATCTTGATCATATTTTAATCTTAACATCTGAGGCAAAGCAATTAATCCGAGCAAAACAATTTCTCCTCCAATAATGCCGCTCATTGCAGCCATTATTGTTGCCATTATCGCTGTTACTACACCTACTCCACCTCTCGTTTTTCTTAACCATGCATTAAGAGCATCATATAAATCTTTTGCAATATTTGACCTCTCTAGCAAGGAGGCCATAAAAATAAATAAAGGAACCGAGAGAAATGAATAAGTTACTAATAATGAATAAAATCTTGATAATAATATACCTAACGCATGAGGGCCTATATTAACCATAACTATAACCGCTCCCATAACACCAGATGCAAATCCTAAAGGAACTCCAATAGCAATTAATACTAGAAGACCCAGAAGTACAATTAATGACAGTGTTCCTATATCCATTTATTTTAAATCTTTCGCAGGATCGTACTGTATTTCTTTCTCGTTTTTCCAATCTAAGATTAAATTATTAACTGCTTGTAAAGCAATTAAACCAACACAAATTAAAGACAAAGGTTTCATTGTAGCTGGAATTGGAGGATCCCAAAAAGTTGCAAATCTTTCCCAGCTCGTAAAGGAAATATAGGCATCTGGCCATCCTCCATAAATTAATGCTGCTGCATATAAAACTATAATAATTGTACTTATTAAATCAAAAATTCTTTGTACACTTCGTGGAACCCAGTCATAAAGCAACACAATTCTTATATGACATCTTAGTCTCATTGCATAAATTCCACCTACTAAATAAATTACTCCTGCTAACCACAAACAAAGTTCATTTACCCACATTGTTGGTTTAAACATTACATATCTCATAAATATTTCATACATCATTACGGCTACAATTATTGGAATAATATATTTTGTTGAATGAGAGATGGCTAAAGTAATTCTATCAAACCAGGTAATAGGAAAGTCGTCTCTACTTGCTACTTTTTTTGTCTGTTCTTCTAAACCTTTATCCCTCATAAAATTCTATTAAAAATTTAAAAAGAAGGGCTCATAATAAGCCCTTCTTAATATTTTTAGTTATTAATCTTAATCTAGGATAAGATTATAGTAAACCTATCGATTTCATGTAATCTTGATGCATTTCGATAAGCTGTTTAGCCTCTGGAGATTTAGTCTTCCAATTCTCCCAAGCTTTCATAGCAGCTGCTCTAAATGTTGCTCTATCTTCTTTAGAAAAATCATGAAGAGTAACACCTTGAGCATTTAATGCTTTTACTGCTTCAAGGTTTTTTCTTTCAACTATACTAGTGATTGATCTTCCTGCTATTTCTATTGCAGCTAAAATTGCACCTCTTTCATGAGGTTTTAAACCATCCCAAACTTTTTTATTGCAAGCTAAATGGTCAGCAGGCATAGAGTGAAATCCCGGATAAGTTGCGTGTGGATTTTCATCATAAAAACCACCCGCAAAGTTGTTTGCTAAATTAGAGTAGTCCGCTCCATCGATCAAACCAGTTTGTAAAGCAGTTGGAACTTCACCGAAGTCCATCACTATAGGTTTTGCACCTAATTCTGCAAAAATTTCACTTTCCATTCCTGGAGGTGATCTAAATTTAAAATCTTTTAAAGACGCAACATCTGGTAAAGCTTTACTTGAGATTAATGACTCATGACCAGGTATCCACCATCCAACAAATTCCATACCATATTTATTATAAAGATTTGCTATAGCTTCTCTTGCTCCTGGATGATCTAGGAAACCGTATTGCTGGTAAGGATTTTCATATGCACCCATAATATCTCCAGCAAATTGAAATGCCGCATTCTTACCAGTTTGGTAAGCGCCACCAGTAAAATCACAATCAATTATTCCAGTTCTTGCTGAGTTAAATACCTCTGCAGATTTTCCTGTAACAGATGCCCCATGAAATAATTGAACTTTGATACTACCGCCTGAGAATTTTTCAACATTTTTTGCTAATTGCGTTGCAACTTCTCCTGACGGCTGAGCCGCTGAAAAGTGTGTTTCAAACTTTAAAGTTTTTGCATTTGCAGAACTAAATAAAGCTAACGAAACAACAATCAATGCTGCAGCTATTTTTGATATAAGTCTAAACATTATATACCCCCTCATTTTGTTAAAAAAAAATTTAAACATATTTAGAAAAAAAATACAAATGAGAACATGTATAGAGATTATATATAATTATTTCTATTAACAACTTTTAGTTGTATTGCTTATATAACTTTAGATGGAAGTGATTTATTATTAAAGTAAGCATAGATATTATTAACCGCTAACATCGCCATAGCGTCTCTAGTTTCATAATTAGAACTACCAATATGTGGTAGAACAAAACAATTATCTAAAGATAAATATCTTTCATCTAAAGTTGGTTCATTGTTAAATACATCTAATCCTGCAGCATAAATTTTATTATTTTGTAAAGCATAAATTAAAGCATCATCATCAACGGTCGAACCTCTAGAAGTATTTATTACTATTGCATGTTTTGGCAATAATTCTATTGCAGAATTATCTAGGATATTTTTTGTTTCTGATGTAGCGGGAGTGTGTATAGAAACAAAATCACAATCTGGCATCATTGAATTAACGGATTCATAATATTTTGCACCTTCTTCTAAATCATCTGATAATTTTTTTCTGTTATAATAAATTATTTTCATACCAAAAGCTTTTGCTCTCTTTGCAACAATTCTTCCAATTCTTCCCATTCCTATAATACCAAGAGTTTTGCCTGTCATAGATTGTCCCATTACAAAATTCACAAAATCAACTTTTGTATTTTTCCATTTTCCTGATTTTACTAAATTAAAACCTTCATAAGCTTTTCTACAAGTTGCAAGCATTAAAAGTATAGTTATTTCTGCTACAGCATCATTTAATACATTTGGAGTATTGGTAATAATTATTTTTTTTTGTTCAGCAGATTTTATATTTATATGATCGTACCCAACAGAAAATGTCGCTATAATTTTTAATTTACCATTCATTTTATTAAAAAAATTTTCATCAAACTTATCCCATCCTGAAACTATCAATCCATCATATTGATTAGCTAAATTTATTAATACTTCGTATGGAATTGGTTTATCTTCTTTATTAAATGTAGCATCAAAACTTTCAGCAAGTTTTTTTTCAGCTTCATCTGTCATTTTTCTAGTAACTAAAATTTTTGGTTTCATTAATGGTTGTTTCTTGGAATACCCTTTTTTTCAGCAATATCCATATATAAACCTCTAGTTCTAATACAAGCTCCATCCTCCAATTGCCCAACATGTGATCTTGATATTTCTTGCCATGGGGTTTGATTTTTAAGTTTAGGAATTTTTTTTCTTTTTCTTCTTTTGATAAATTCTGATTTCGATATCAGCAAATCAACTCTTCTTTTATTCAAATCGATACACATTTTATCACCAGTTTTTACAATAGCTAAATCTCCTCCTACAGCAGACTCTGGGGAAACATGTAAAATAGATGGACTTTCAGAAGTTCCGCTTTGTCTTCCATCTCCCATTGTAGGTAAAGCATTAATTCCTTTCTTTAATAGTCTATTAGGAGGTTGCATATTTACAACTTCTGCAGCTCCTGGATAACCAACTGGACCACATCCTCTTATTATTAAAATTGAATTTTCATCTATTTTTAAATTCTTACTATTAATTCTCTTATGATAATCTTCAGGTCCTTCAAATACCACTGCCTTTCCTTTAAAAACGTTTAGATGACTCGGATTAGATAAATATCTTTTTCTAAATTCAGAACTTATAACTGATGTTTTCATTATAGCAGATGAAAAAAAGTTTCCTTTCATAATTAAAAACCCTGCCTTTTCAGAGAGATTATCTTTAAAACTTTTTATTACCCTTCTATCAATTTGTATTTTTTTCTTTAAATTTTCTCGAACTGTTTTTCCAGAAACTGTAATTACGTTTGTGTGTATTTTTTTATTCTTCATTAGCTCTTTCATGATAGCTGGTATTCCTCCAGCTCTATAAAAACTTTCCATTAAATATTCACCGGCTGGTTGACAATTAACTAATAAAGGAATTTTATGACCTAGTTTTTGCCAATTAGATAAATCAAATTTAATACCCATGTGGTTTGCTATCGCTATTAAGTGGGTAGTACAATTACTTGATCCACCGATTGCACTTGCAACGATAACAGCATTTTCAAATGCCTTGCGAGTCATGATCTTAGATGGTTTAAGATCTTCATGCACCATTCCAACTATTCTTTTTCCTGTTTCGAAAGAAATCTGTTCTCTTTCTCTATAAGGAGCAGGTATAACCGCACATCCAGGCAAAGACATGCCTAAAGCTTCTGCAACAGAATTCATTGAAGATGCTGTTCCCATAGTATTGCAATGCCCTATACTGGGTGCTGCGGCAGAAACCATATCCATAAATTCTTCATAATTAATTTTACCTTTGCCAAGAAGTTTTCTAGCTTCCCAAATAATTGTTCCTGATCCTGCCAGCTTACCTTTGTAATTTCCATCTAGCATTGGACCTCCTGACAAAACAATTGCTGGAATATTAACTGTAGCAGCAGCCATTAAGGCTGCGGGTGTAGTCTTGTCACAACCAGTTGTTAGAATCACTCCATCAATTGGATAACCATATAAAACTTCTACTAATGATAAGTATGATAAATTTCTATCCAACATTGCTGTTGGTCTTTTTCCTGTTTCTTGAATTGGATGTGTAGGAAATTCCATTGGAATACCGCCTGCTTTTCTAATCCCGTCTTTAATTCTTTTGCTTAAAGAAAGAAAATGTCTATTGCATGGAGAAAGATCGCTTCCTGACTGAGCTATTCCTATAATTGGATTTCCTGATTGAAGTTCTTTTCTTGTTAAACCATAATTCAAATATCTCTCCAGATATAAAGCAGTCATCTCTGGATCTTTTGGATTATTAAACCATTGTTTACTTCTTAAATTCTTTTTTTTCATTTAATTTATATTATTTAATTAAAATCGGTTTAGTTTATAATAAATATATTAAATAAATAATATAATTTAAAAATGAACAATCTAATAGTTTTAAATAAAAACGACAATGTTGGAGTATCTCAATTTATAATTCCTGAAAAAACTAAGATTGAAGGCAAAGATATAACAACTATAGATCCAATTCCCTTTGGTCATAAAGTTTGTTTAAAAACTATAAATAAAGGAGAGCCAATAATCAAATATGATCAAATAATTGGATTTGCTTCTAAAAATATTAATCCAGGAGAACATGTTCATTCTCACAATTTAGAATTTAAAGAATTTGATAGAAACTACAACGTCTCTGAAAAAAAATTAATAGTTGATGAAAAAAGTGACACTTTTTTTAATGGAATTTTAAGAGAAAATGGACAAGTGGCAACAAGAAATTACATAGGAATTGTCAGTACCGTTAATTGTTCAGCTACAGTTACCAAAATGATTGTAGAAAAAATAAAATATTCTAATATTTTAAATGATTACCCTAATATAGATGGGATAGTTCCTATCACGCACTCTACAGGATGTGGCATGAATACAGAAAGCGAAGGAATGCAAATTTTTCAAAGAACAATAGATGGATTTAAAAATCATCCAAACTTTTCACATGTTTTTGTTATTGGATTGGGGTGCGAATGTGCTCAAATAAGTTTGTTTGATGAATCTTTAAAAAAGCATAATCGTATTCATTTTTTAACTATCCAAGAAGAAGGTGGAACAAAAAAAATAGTAGAAAAAGTACTTAGTCAAATAAAAAATCTTTTGAATGAAGCAAACAATGTTGAAAGAACTTCTCAATCCGTAAATAATTTGATTTTAGCATTGCAATGTGGAGGATCTGACGGTTACTCTGGAATTTCAGCAAACCCTGCCTTGGGAGTCGCTGCAGATATGCTTGTTAAGAAAGGTGGTAGTTCTATTCTTTCTGAAACACCAGAAATATATGGTGCAGAACATTTATTAATAAATAGAGCAAACAATCAAAAAACTGCAGATAAGTTAATTGATAAAATCAAATGGTGGAAACATTATACGTCAATAAATAATAGTTCTATGGACAATAATCCAGCTCCTGGAAATAAAAAGGGAGGACTAACTACTATACTTGAAAAATCATTAGGTGCAGTTGCTAAAGGTGGAAATTCTATATTACAAGATGTGTTAAGTTATGCTGAGCCTTTAAAAAATAAAGGTTTTAATTTTATGGACTCTCCAGGTTACGACCCTGTTTCTGTTACAGGACAAGTTGCTTCTGGAGCAAATGTAATTTGTTTTACAACAGGAAGGGGATCTTGCTTTGGTTGCAAACCTGCTCCAAGTTTAAAATTAGCAACCAATACCGCAATGTATGAAAAATTGATCGAAGATATGGATATTAATTGTGGAACTATAGTTGACGGAAAAGAAAGCATTGAAAATTTAGGTAATAAAATATTTGAACTTATAGTTAGTACAGCATCAGGAAATAAATCTAAAAGTGAAATTAACGGTTATGGCGATGAGGAGTTTAATCCTTGGCAAGTTGGCGTTGTAATGTAATTTCAGTCTAAAATAAATAAAAAAACAAAAATAAATGCCTAATACAAAAAAATCAAATAGCGTAATAGTAACATTTCTGACTTTATTAGGTTATTTCACTTTTTGCACAATGGACTCAATGGCAAAACATCTTGTCCAATCTTTAGATGTTTCCCAAGTTGTTTGGGGAAGATTTTTCTTTCATTTTGTTGCGTTAACAATTTTTTTTTTAATTTTTAGACCTAAGTTAAATTTAAAAAAAGATTTTAAAATTCAACTTATTAGATCGCTACTACTTCTTATTGCAACTTTTTTTATGTTTAATGCGTTAAAAAGATTTGATTTTGTTGATATATATATAATTTTTTTTACTGCTCCATTAATATTGGCCTTGGTTTCTGCAGTTTATTTTAAAGATATCTTATCTTTTAAAGGATGGGTCTTGATGGGACTTAGTTTTTGCGCTGTAATTTTTGCTGTCGGACCAAGCATGAAAGTATTTACTCCAGCTTTAATTTTTCCAATAATTCCTCCTATTTGTTGGGCTTTATATCAATTTTTTACTAAATTAATTTCCCATAATAGAGAACCTTTTGTAGCCGTATTTTACACTGGATTATTTGGTTCTATTTTTTTTACAATTTATAATGTTTTCAACTGGACGCCAATTGAAGATAATATAGTTTGGTTAAAGCTTATTGCACTTGGCACCGGAGGCTTTCTAAGTCATTTTATAATGATATACGCTATACAACTTTCAAACTTGTCTTTTGTTGCTAATTTTCAATATTCTCAATTAATATGGTCAACAATTATAAATTTTTTAATTTTTGGAGTTCCTATTGAAATGAATAAAATAATAGGAATCTTTGCAATTATTTTATTTGGATTTTTATTTATTAGATCTGAAGGTAAAAAAAATTAACTATTTCGCTTTGAAACCAAATTCTAATGAAGCATCAGTTATAGAGTGATATAAAGATTCTCCAAAACTTCTTAGGGCTAATAATCTTATTTTATCAGGATTGTTATTAAGCATATCCACTGTAAATGTTATGCCATTATACAAAGAGTTTATTGAATTGTTTTTTTCTAAAATATTAAAATTAAAAGGACATCCTTTTTTTAAAACTTCTCTAGCATCTTGTCCTTCTAGTTCAATTATAGCTCTTGAATGGGATAAATCTGTTACTGCAAAATCTGATTCTTTAAAAGCTTCTAAAATATTTTTAAGTAAGTCTTTTTTCATTGAAACTAAAAGCCAATTTTTTGGACCGTTCCATAAAATTCTTGTATCATTGTTACTAACTACGCTTAGTGGCTCATTTTTCAATTTTAAACTGTCAATATTTATATTTTCAAAAGAAACTGTAGAATTTTTATACTGAACAATTTGAACAATAAGTAAATTTTTAATTTCAGAAACTTTAAGCAAACTTTCTTCATTTTTATTTTCATGATTTCCAAAAATACCTAGTTTATGAATATAATTTAAAGCTGATACCGTTGTCATGATCTAACCCTTTCGCCTTTAGGATCAACATAGTGTGATGATACTATTTCAACTGGTATAGATTTATTTTTTACTGGAGATAATGCAAAAAGTTTTTTTCCAATCATATTTTTTCCATCTTTAAGAATAGCAAGTGAAAAAGGATTATCGTATTCGACGCTCCAACAAGATGCTGAAACATGTCCTAATTTAGGATTTGGAAGTTTTGCTTTAGCGTCTACAACTAAATATGATCCTTCTGGAATGCTAGTTTTTTTATCTAAAGGAACGACACCAACAACTTTTTGTCTATCTGGAGCAACGTAAGCAGTTTTGCTTAAAGATCTTTTTCCAATAAAATCTTTCTTTTTGCTAACTAATCCTTCCAGCGAGTTATCGTATGGAATTGTACGTCCATCTAATTCAGATCCTGCGACATGACCCATTTCAATTCTTAATGTTGATAATGCTTCTGTTCCATATGGCTGAATATTAAATTGTTTTCCGATTTCCATTATTTTTTCCCACATGAAGTTACCATTGTCTGACTCAACGTTTACCTCGTAAGCTAGTTCTCCTGAGAATGAAATTCTGAAAATTTTTGCGTTAATGCCAAATAATTTGCCTTCCATATAACCCATGAATGGCAAACCTTCATTTGAAACATCTAAATCTGGAAATAATTTTTGCAATACATCCCTAGATTTTGGTCCTGCAATTGCAGCCCCTGCCCACTGTTCAGTACTTGAAACTACATTTACATTCAATTCAGGCCATACTAATTGTAAATAATATTCTAAATGTGATAAAACGTTTGCTGCTTGGGCTGTAGTGGTTGTCATGTGGTAATGGTTTTCTGAAATTCTAGTTGTTGTTCCATCATCCATTACAATACCGTCTTCTCTTAACATCACGCCATATCTAGCCTTACCAACTGGTAATTTAAGCCAAGCATTTGTGTAAACTCTGTTTAATAATTCAGCAGCATCAGGCCCTTTTATATCTATTTTACCTAATGTAGTTACATCGCATACACCTACATTTTGTCTAACATTTTTAGCTTCTCTTTTTGAACCTTCAAATAAATTTTCATTTCCTTGCTTATAATATCTTGGTCTTAACCAAACACCCGCATCAACAAAAACAGCGTTGTTTTTTTCATGCCATGAATGCATTGGGGATTTTCTTGTTGGTTTAGAATGTTTTCCAATTTCCCTACCAACAATAGCTCCTATTGAAACTGGTGTATAAGGAGGTCTAAAAGTTGTGTGGCCCACTTGCGGTACTACTTTATTTTCAACGTCAGATACAAGCTGTAATCCATTAAGATTACTTGTTTTGCCTTGGTCTGTAGCCATGCCTAATGTGGTATATCTTTTTACATGTTCTATTGACCTATAACCTTCTCTTAAAGCGAGTTCTACATCTGATACCGTTACATCGTTTTGAAAATCTAAAAATCTTTTATAATTTTTACCTTTTGGTAATGGTACACACCAAAATTTATCATGATTAGTATATTTTTTTTCTACAACAGAAGGTACTGAAATATTATTTTCCTTATTAGTTATTTTTTTAGATAACTCAGACCCTTTTTCAAATGAAGTTTTTAAAGTTTCTTCCAGCGTGAAAATTCCTTTAGCTGATCCTAAAACTGTTTCATTTTGTTTTGACTGACCAGGAATAAATGCATCAATATCATTGTTAAATTTTGTTTTATTTCCTGATTGTGAAGCTAAATGAATTGTTGGCGTCCAAAATCCTGAAACACAAATACAATCACAATTAATATTTTCAATTTGGCTTAATTGCTTTTTATCGTCTGAGATTTTAGAAATATCAGCTGATTTTACTTTTTTGTATCCTTTGGCAGATACAACAACATAAGAAAATTTTATATCTATATTTAAACTTTTTGCTTCATTAATAATGTCTGAATTAGAATTTTTTCTAGTGTCTAGAATAATAGGATTAATTCCATTTTTTTTAAATTCTATTGCAGTTTCATAACCGCTATCATTATTGGTAAACACCAAAGGCTTTTTGCCAACTAAAACTCCATAAATTTTTAAATACTCTTTTGCTGCAGATGAAAGCATTACCCCAGGTGTATCATTGTTACCAAAAACCAAAGGTCTTTCAATTGATCCTGAAGATATTAGAACTTCTTTTGCTCTTATATACCAAAGTCTTTGCTTTGGAGTGTATTTATTTGTTTTTGGCAAATGCTCGCTTATTCTTTCAGACATTACAAGCATATTATGATCGTAGTAACCGAAGACTTGCGATCTATTTTTTACAGTTACATTTGGCATTGATTTAAGTTCAGATATTATTTTGTCCGCCCACTCTTGCCCACTTTGATTTCCTATATTCACATCACTTGTTAATAAACTTCCACCAAATCTTGGTTTATCTTCTGCTAAAATTACTCTAGCTCCATTTTGTGCTGCAGCGTATGCGCTAGCAAGACCTGAAGGACCTGAACCAGTAACTAAAAGATCGCAATATTCATACTTATGTTCATATCTTTCTTGATCATGCTTAGCTGATACCACACCAAAACCTGCTGCTTTTCTTATAATTGGCTCATAAACTTTGTACCAAAAACTTCTCGGCCACATAAAAGTTTTATAATAAAAGCCTGCTGGGAAAAATTTGTTTAAAAAATTATTTATGGCACCAATATCAAAATCTACATTCGGCCAGCAATTTACACTTTTTGCTTCTAAACCTTCAAAAAGTTCTTGTTCCGTTGCTCTTACATTTGGTATTGATTCATTGTTTCTAATTAATTGAACCATTGCATATGGCTCGTCTACTCCTGCTCCAAAAAATCCTCTAGGTCTATGATATTTAAAGCTTCTACCAACTAAATGTACTCCATTTGAAATTAACGCTGAGGCTAAAGTATCTCCTTCATATCCTGAGTAATTTTTCCCATTAAATTTAAATGTGATTGTTTTACTTCTATCAATCAATCCACCTTTATCTAATCGAAAATTCTGAGACATTTTTATATTTCTTCGTTTGCTTTTAATGTTTTAAATATTTCATGAGTTAAAGTATCTCTTTCAACTTTAAACCATTGCCTACATCCAGAAATATGCTGCCATAATTCTAAATGTTTTCCTCTTGGACTTTTTCTTAGATAAACAAAATTATCCCAATCCTGGTCAGAAACTTCTTTATTTAATTCTGGTCTTTTAACTGTAGCATCGCCACCATATGAAAACTCATTTTGTGATCTTAATCCGCAATGTGGGCATTTAATGTATAGCATTTAAGAAATCCAAGTTTTTGTCCCTAAACCTTTTTCATCAATCAAATGTCCCGTGCTAAATCTATTTAAACTATATCCTGCATTTAATTTATGAGGTCTATCTTGTGCAATTGTATGAGCAAAAGTCCATCCTGATGCTGGGGTAGCTTTAAAACCACCGTAACACCAACCGCAATTTAAATATAATCCTTCAATATGTGTTTTGTCTATAATTGGAGATCCATCCATAGACATATCCATTATCCCTCCCCAAGTTCTAAGCATTTTTAATTTGCTAAGAAATGGCAACATTGCAATTCCTTCAGTTAAAACATGTTGAAGAGTTGGTAAATTTCCCCTTTGAGCATAACTATTATAACCATCAAGGTCTCCTCCCATAACCATTTCACCTTTATCTGATTGACTAACGTAAAAATGTCCCGCACCAAAAGTAACAACATGGTCTAATATTGGTTTAATTGGTTCAGACACACAAGCTTGCAATAAGTGAGTTTCTACTGGTAATCTCATGTTTAACATTTCAGCAAGAATATTTGTACTTCCTGCAACACAAAGTCCTACTTTTTTTGCTTTAATGTTTCCTTTTGAAGTTTGAATTCCTTTTATTTTTCCACTGTCAACATCGAAACCTGTTACTTCACAATGCTGAATTATATCTACACCCATTGAATCTGCTTGACGTGCATATCCCCAGGCAACACCGTCATGTCTAGCTGTACCTGCGCTTGGTTGCATTAATCCACCAAAAATTGGAAATCTAACGTTCTCTGAAAAATCTGCCATTGGAATTAATTTTTTTACTTCTTCTCTTTCCAAAAGAACTGCGTCTATTCCATTTAATCTCATTGAATTTCCTCTTCTAGAGTAAACATTCATTTGAGCATCTGAGTGAGCAAGATTTATTATTCCTCTTGGTGAAAACATTACATTGAAATTTAATTCCTGACTCATGCTTCTCCATAGATCCATTCCAAATTCACTAAATAGACCATTTTCATCATGCATATAATTTGATCTAACGATCGTAGTATTTCTTCCAACATTTCCACCACCAATCCAACCTTTTTCAATAATAGCAACATTGGTAATGTTATGAACTTTGGCTAGATAATATGCTGTGGCCAAGCCATGGCCTCCTCCTCCAATAATTACAACATCATATTCGGCTTTAGGAGTCGGGTCTTTCCATGCAACTTCCCAATCTTTATGACCCTTAAGAGCGTTTTTAATAAGACTGAAAACTGAGTATTTTTGCATGAGTAATTTTTATATTAATAAATATAAATTTTTATTGTTTTTTTTATATATATTTTTTAGATGTTTAAAAAAATGATA
>MDSV01220905.1_pt1 | contig 14865 bp, 16 predicted proteins | sample 810851 | NCBI WGS metagenome assembly MDSV01 (sample SAMN05326640, study PRJNA326480) | marine metagenome | isolation source: seawater | place: Atlantic Ocean: North East | collected 2012 | reverse complement strand
TTGCTCATTTATGTATGTGTTTATAATGTAATTATTAAATAAGACTAAATAATTATATTTTCTTGGGTCACAATGACACATAAATTTAAGTAAATTAACCAATAATAATGCACATAGTACTTTATAAACCTGACATACCTCAGAACACAGCATCCATAGTCCGGCTAGGTGCTTGTTTGGATTTAAAAATCCATATTATAGAGCCATGTGGATTTAATTTGGATGATAAAAGATTTAAAAGAGTAGTTATGGACTATTTAGGATTAAGTAGAATTTTTAGATATCAGGACTATGATTCATTTTTAAAAATTAATAAAAAAAATAGAATGGTTTTGATGACAACGAAAGCGAAAAAATTATATTATAAATTTAAGTTTAAAAAAAATGACATGCTTTTATTTGGCAGGGAAAGCGCTGGTGTTCCTAAAATTATACATAAATCAATTACAAATAAAATTAAAGTACCTATGAGCAAAAAAACTAGATCTCTTAACGTTGCTATGGCTGTAGCCATAATTTCCTCGGAGGCTTTAAGACAAAACAATTTATTTAATCAATGATGACTTCTAATTTCAGAAAAAAAATAGCTGATAAATGGTTTGCATATTTACAGGTCCAAATATGTAAAGAATTTATATTTCTTGAAAATAATAAATTAAAATTTAAAAAAAGAGACTGGAAAAAAAATAAAGAACGAGAAGGTGGCGGTAGATCGTTCTTGCTAACGGGAGGTAAAATTTTCGATAAGGTAGGAGTAAATAAATCAACGGTCTCTGGGGTTTTTGAAAAAAAATTTAGATCTAAAATTCTTGGTGCTGAAAAAAATGGAAAATATTGGGCTTCAGGAGTTTCAGTGGTAGCCCATATGAAAAACCCAAAAATTCCTGCTTTACATTTTAACACAAGATTCATAGTCACTTCAAAAGAATGGTTTGGAGGAGGTATGGACGCTACTCCAAGTTATAAAGACCTTAAAGAAGAAGTATATTTTCACAACTACTTGAAAAAAATTTGTAAACAAAACAACAAAAACTATAAACAATATAAAAATTGGTGTGATAAATATTTTTATCTTCCACACAGAAAAGAGTCTAGAGGCATAGGGGGAATATTTTTTGATTATGAAACAAATAATTGGATTCAAAATTTTAAATTTGTAAGAGATCTCGGTTTAGGATTTATAGATATTTCAAAAAACATAATTACTCGAAAAAAAAAATTACAATGGAAAAAAAAAGATAAGGAAATACAATTATTAAAAAGAGGAAGATATGTTGAGTTTAATCTTTTGTATGATAGAGGTACTAAGTTCGGTTTAAATTCAGGTGGAAATATTGACTCGATACTAATGTCTCTTCCACCAGAAGCTAAGTGGAAATAATTATGGAAAAAGAACCTATAACAGTTAATGGTCTTAAATACTTAAAATCTGAATTAGAAAATTTAAAAAATGTTCAAAGACCAAAAGTTGTAGAAGCAATAGCTGAAGCGAGATCTCATGGCGATTTAAAAGAAAATGCTGAATATCATGCTGCGAAAGAACAGCAGGCATTAATTGAAAGTCGAGTCATTGCTATAAACGATTTGATTGCAAGAGCAAATGTAATTGACGTTACAAAAATTGAAAATAATGGAAAGGTAATTTTTGGATCGACAGTTAAAGTAAAAGATCTAGGGATCAAAAAAGATATTATTTATCAACTTGTCGGACAAGACGAGGCGGATATATCAAAAAATTTAATTTTTTTTAAAAGTCCAATCGGAAGAGCTTTAATTGGCAAAGATAAGGGCGACATAGTTAATGTTATTACCCCGTCTGGAGAAAAAAGTTTTGAAATTCTAGATGTAGAATATATTTAATTTTGATTTTGTTTAATCAATTTAGTTACTTTATCTTTAGTTATTTTAAAATTATTATTTATCCATTCTTCTTCAACAGTTTTTAAAACTTTTCCTAAAGCTAGGCCCTCTTTCATGCCATTTTGTAGGAGATATTTTCCGTCAAATTTAAATTTTGGTATTTTAAATTGATTTATTTTTTTTTGTAAACTTAAAAAAGTTTCAAATTTATTTTTTTTAATATTAATAAAATGTAGAATGTTTATTGCAAGAATGTGCTCTTTCCCGAATAAATAAATATTTTTATATAAATCTTTTTTTAGAAAATTCTTATCTTCTTGAGATAATTTAAGATTTTTAGCAAATAAGTTTAACTTGTCTCTAATTACGTTTGATACACGATATTTATGTCCAAAATACTCATGATTATCTTTATCGTCTATAAGTAATATCGCTAATAAAATATCCCTATCAATTTTAAATTTAGTTTTTAATGATTTTAATCTTTTTAGTCTATCCAAATAAATAAATTCTGGAAATATACGTATAAATATTTCTTTTAATTTAAAATTTTCATTTAGCTTTATGAAGTTATCTAAATCTAAAATTTTGAATAATTCTATTAATATTCTTTCTTTTGAAATTTTTTTAACACCATCTAAGTTAATTTTAATAGCTTCAAGAGTTGTTGCCTCTACCTCATCATTATAAGTAAGCTTAAATCTTATGAATCTTATTATCCTTAAATAGTCCTCCTCTATTCTTTTTTGAGGATCACCGATGAATTTTACATTATTATTTGAGAGATCTATTGTACCCATTTGAGGATCAAAAACATTTCCATTTATATCTAAATAAATTGCGTTTATAGTAAAGTCTCTTCTCTCAGAATCTAATTGCCAGCTATCTGTATATTCAATTACAGCATGTCTACCATCAGTCTTAGTATCTTTTCTGAGAGTAGTTATTTCGATTTGTAATTTCTTTGATACAAGAGTTACAGTTCCATGTTTAATCCCGCTATCTATTACTTGAAATTTAGTATTCTCAAATTTTTTTTTAATTTCGTCTGTAGTTAATATTGTAGCTATATCTATGTCATCAATATTTTCACCTAAAAGATGTTTCCTTACGCAACCTCCAACAAACCGAGCTACTATAATTTCTTTCGAAAAACCCTTATTCAAAATCTTAAAAACAAGCTTAAGGTCCTTATTTTTATAAAAAGGAAAAAATTTTAATATTATTTTTTTGAAAAGTTGGAAATTATTTTTCAACATATTTTTATTGGCTGGGGCACTAGGATTCGAACCTAGGATGGCGGTATCAAAAACCGCTGCCTTACCGCTTGGCTATGCCCCAAGGTCAAGATTTTGATATACCATAAATATATTAAATTAAATAGTTTTAGCAACGCACATCCAATATTTTGGAAATTTTAACTTTATTCTATTTAGAGCGACTTTAGCTGATTTTTTACTTTTAAATACACCAAAGCATACAGATCCAGATCCTGTCATTCTTGATATGTAGCATCCATTTTCACTCTTAATCGTCTTTATTAATTTTTTTATTTTTGGGTATTTTTTTTCTACAATGCCTTGAAGATCATTTTTTTCCTTAGCTATGAAATTCAAAAAACTATCTTTGTTGGTGAATTTAATTAAACTTATCCTTTGTCTAGGTGAGTAATTTTTTACTTTAGAGTATATAAATTTAGTTGAACAATTTATTCTGGGATAAATTAATAAAAAGTACAAGTCGTATTTCTTAAAGCTTTTAACAGATTTAAGGCTTTTTAAAAATCCTTGTTTATAAAAAAACAGTCTAGAGTCTGATCCTATGTAATTGTTTAGAAGATCAGATAAACCTTTTTTATTTTTTGATTTTGTTAAAAAATTAGCTAAGCTCACTGCGTTTCCAGTCCCTCCGCCTAAACCTGAAAATATAGGAATTTTTTTCTTTACCTTTATAGAATAATAGTTAGAAATTAATTTTTTTTTTTCTTAATAATCTTAGTGTACTTGAAACTGTATTATTTAAATTATCAATATTTTTACTAAATCTTCCAGAAAATTTTATTTCGTCTTTCCTATTCGTTTTTTTAAAAATTTTTTTAATTTTAATTTCATCGCATAGATTAATTAAACAAAAATAAGATTGAATATTGTGTAAATTATTTTTAAGTTTATCGTTGACTCTTAATGTTAAATTAATTTTAGAATACGATTTTAATATCATTTAACTTATAAACCAGAAATTAATTTAATTTTAATCTTTTCTTTAAGACTATCTTCGGCTTCTTTAAGTTTTAAAACATACTTCCAATAATACCTAGCTTGTATCTTATAACCATTTTTCCATAAAGCGTCTCCATAATGATCATTTACTACTGGATCAGCCGGCATTAACTGCACAGCTAATCGTAAATATTTTTTCGAGTCTTTGAATTTTTCTAATTTAAATAGAGCCCAACCTAGGGAGTCAATTATATATGGATCGTTAGATTTTAATTTATTTGCCTTTTCTAACATTTTTAAAGACTCTTCAACTTTAATATTCTTTTCAATCCATGAATAAGCTAAATAATTAATTACATAGGCTTGGTCTGGATTTACTTCTAGCGACGATAATAAGTCTTTTTCTGCTTTATCCCATTCACCTATTCTTTCGTATGAAACTCCTCTTCCATCCTTAATTTCTGAATAAAGCGGATGATCTTTGTTAATAATTTTTAAAACTTCAGAATAATATTTTATAGAGTTTTTAAATTTTTCGTTATTTTTCAAAAATTCTGCATAATCAAAAATATCATAGATACTTTTATGAGACAATTTTTTATAAGATAGATTTAAATTTTCAATAGCTTTATTTTTTTTATTCTGTTTAATAAGTATTCTTGAAATCTGTTTTGCGCTATACCATGAATATGCTTCGCCATACTTATTAAGCTTTAAATAAATTTTTTTAGCCTCTTGTAAATTTTCAGTTTTAAAATAATTTTCAGCTAAAAGAGTATCAAAAGAATAAAATTTTTTATTAAGATTCTTTGCTAGACTTAAATAAAAATTTGAAAATAAATAGGCTTCTTGAGATGATAAAGCATTAGCAGTTATATAAAATATCTCAGCTATAACGTGTTTGTTATCTCGACAATCAAAAATATTTTGATTTGTTTTATTTTTTAAGTCGATTTTATATTGATTTATCAAAAGATTTCTTGGATTTTTTTTTGCTGAAGAGTCTATAGTTTTATTACCTTCCAGAATTTTTCCTGAATTAATTAAATAATTTGAGTAAAAATAGTCGTAGCGTGAGTAGTCGACAGATTTATCAAAGGATAATTTTTTGAAAAAGTTTTCAGTTTTTTCGTCTTTAAAAAAACAGTAGAGAAACGCTTTTTGAACAGTCTTCAAATTTTCAAATCTATCGTCAATTTTATTAATATTGTCTTCGGCTTCTTTTAAATTTAAATTATTAATTGAAGACCAGTTTTGAAGTGAAGAGGAGAGAAAAATTTTCAGTGTTGAATTTGAACTATTTCTAATTTTCGAAAAGTAATCTTGAGCTAAATCGTAATTTTTATTTTTAAGATGATACACTCCAATGATTAAATTACTTTCAAAATTGTCTAATCCTTTTTTTTCTAAGTTTTTAGAGTATTTAAAAGCTTCATTTATTTTTCCTAAAATAACAGAGGAATAAAGATACTTTTTAGAAAATTCTGGATAGACTTCTTCAAGTCCATCAAGTTTTTTAAAAAAATTATAGGACTTGCTATAATTATTGTCATTAAGAAGCAATATACCAGAAAAATAACCAGAGGCTTTCATGCCATCATTAAATTTATCTACATCTTTTGCTTTGAGTGTGGAAAAAATTATGGTGACAAATACGACTGATAATATAAATTTTAAAGATAATTTAGTTAAAAACATAAATACTTATGAAAAAATTAAATACAAAAACTATTAAATTATTAAATTACTACAGTTTAATTAATTATAATTTAATATTCAATAATAAAGCAATTAATAGATATAAAAAGTATAATTTTGAAATTTCAGAGGATAAAGCTGCTAGTTTAGAAAAATTAAAAAAGTCTATTTCAATAATCAACTGTGACCTAAGAAAAAAAGCTACAAATATTGTATTTAGCGATGGAAATCCTAAATCTACAATTATGCTTATTGGAGAAGCTCCAGGGGCTAGTGAAGACCAAGAAGGTTTGCCATTTGTAGGAAGAGCTGGAATACTTTTAGATAAAATGCTTGCTTCAATTAATTTAGATAGAAAAAAAGTATATATTTCCAATATCATAAATTATAGACCACCAGAAAATAGAAGGCCTACTGATGAGGAGATCAAAAGATACCTCCCTTTTATAACAAAACATATTGAAATAATTAAGCCGAAAATACTAGTCTTGCTTGGAAGTACAGCTATGAGTGCGTTGATAGGAAATGATATTGTAATCTCGAAAGTTAGAGGCAAATGGATTGAAAAATTATTTGGTAGTTTTAAAACTTCAGTTATTGTAACTTTTCATCCATCATTCTTAATGAGACAGCCTAATCAAAAAAAAATGGCTTGGATTGATTTAAAAATGATAAGAGACAGAAAAGCTAAATTAGGAATATAATTGAGTAAATTAATTACAGCTGGAGTAGATGAGGTAGGAAGAGGGTGTTTAGCTGGACCAGTAGTTTCGGCGGCTGTCATATTAAAAAAAAATATTGACTTAAAATTGTTAAAAGATTCAAAAAAATTATCTTTTAATAAAAGAATAGAAGTTTCAGAACATATAAGAATGAATTCTTACTTTTCAATTGGATTGGCTTCAGTGCAAGAGATATATCATTTAAATATTTTACAAGCAGCTTTACTATCAATGAAGAGAGCTATTGAAGGTCTTTCTAAAACTCCAGAATTGTTATTAATTGATGGAAATTTTGCACCACAAGGTATTAAAAATTTTAAAACAATTATTAATGGAGACGAAAAAATAAAATCAATTAGTGCTGCCTCTATAGTCGCTAAAGTTTTTAGAGATAATTTGATGATTAAATTATCTGAAAAATTTACAAAATACGCATGGGAAAGAAATTTTGGTTACGGCACTAAAGCTCACTTTGACGGACTAAAAAAATTTGGGGTTACTAAACACCATAGACAGGCGTTTAAGCCGATACACAATATATTGTCGAGATAGGACTCTCCAACACAAGAAGTTTCATTTTTTTTTCAAAATGGTTTGACCCTTGATTCAATTTAGAGTTGAATCTAAAAAAATGTCAAATTACTCCAACAAAATTTTCAATGGTGATTGTTTAAAAGAATTAAAAAAAATCCCCAATAAAACATTTGATTTAGTTTTTGCAGACCCTCCTTATAATATGCAAATTGGAGAAAAATTAACTCGGCCTGATGCTAGCAAAGTAAACGGAGTAAACGATAAATGGGATCAATTTATTAGTTTTAAACATTATGATGATTTTTGTAAAACTTGGTTGGCTGAATGTAAAAGAGTTTTAAAGGATAATGGAAGTATTTGGGTTATTGGATCCTACCATAATATTTTTCGGTTAGGGTATCATCTACAAAATTTAGGTTACTGGTTACTTAACGATGTAATTTGGAAAAAAAATAATCCAATGCCTAATTTTAGAGGCACAAGATTTACGAATGCACACGAAACTTTAATCTGGGCTACAAAAAATAAGAAGTCAAAATATACATTTAATTATCAATCCCTTAAATGTTTGAATGACGATCTACAAATGAGGTCAGACTGGATATTTCCAATTTGTAATGGAAAAGAAAGATTGAAAAAAAATGGTAAAAAAGTGCATTCAACTCAGAAACCAGAGGCTTTACTTCACAGAATTTTATTAGCTACTACGAATAAGGGTGATTTGATTTTCGATCCTTTCTTAGGAACTGGAACAACTGCTGTGGTATCTAAAAAATTAGGTAGAAATTATTGTGGAGTAGAAAAGGATAAAAAATACTTTTATGCAGCTAAAGATAGAATAAATAAAACAATTAAAATTAAAGATGATTTCTTAGATACGATTGAAAATAATAGGTCAAAACCTAGAATACCTTTTGGTTCACTCGTTGAAATGGGGATAATTAAACCGGGAACATCTCTGATGGACTCAAAGAAAAAAATTAGTGCTAAAATAATGGCAGACGGCAGCATAAAATATAAAGAGTCGGAAGGTTCAATTCATAAAATTGCAGCAAAAATAATGGGAACCGAAAGTTGCAACGGTTGGACTTATTGGCATTATAGCTTAGATGGATCAACCGTGGTAATAGATAGTCTTAGACAAAAATTTATTGCGGAACACAATCTTAGTTCTTATACACTGAACCAAGATAAGAACTGATAAAACTTTTTCTTTTTAACAAAAATTTCATAAAAAAGTTTCTTATTATTTGCATAATTGCACTTGAAAAATGAAACACAAAAAAATTAAAATTAGATCTTCTTTTAACTATTTTTACTTTTTTCGATCTTTTGAGAAAATAATTTCTTTGAGAGTCTAAATTTTCATCTTTAAGTAAACTAAATAACTCAGAAGCACTTTCTATTGATTGTACTGCGCCTTGAGCTAATGTTGGTAAGAATCCATTAAATGCATCACCAATATAAAAAACTTTATTATTTGAGGAAGAAAAGATTTTTGGTGTAGCGTAAAGCGGCCAAGATTTTACATCTCCTTCAAAAACTTTTTTTAAATTAGGATTTTGTCTAGTTACTTTATCAATAACAGGTCTAATATTATCGGGATCATACTTCTTGCTCCTTACTATACAAACAAGATTTAGATCCTTGTTTTTATTTATTGGGTAAATAACTAAATGACAATTTTTTCCCATCATAAGATTGATCTTATCTTCATTAATATTTAATTCAGGTTTTGTTTTAAGTATTGTTCTTACCGCTATAGCACTTTTAAATTTTGGTTCATTTTTTTTCTTATCAAAAAAAGACCGTGTATTAGAAAACATTCCATCAGCACCAACAATAACATCTACAAGATCGTTGGTATTATCCTCAAATTTAATAAATACCTTTCCTTTTAATTCTGAAACTTCTTTTATTCTTTTTCCAAACCTTAAATGTTGTGTATAGATATCATCTTTTAAGAATTCTATTAAAGTTGATCTTTGTAAAGTAGTATATTTATTTTCTTCGGAGTTAAACTGAGTTAAATCTAAATCACATATCTTTTTATTCTGAATATTGTAAAAATCAATTCCTTTTGGATGAAAAATCTTTTCAGTTTTTAATTTGTTAAAACCAATCTGATTTAAAATTTTTACACCATTAGTTGATAATTGAATTCCATAACCTTCTTCAAGAGATAAACTTTGCTCTTTTTCATATAACATAAATTCATGGTTAGAATATTTTTTTACTAAATTTGCAAAAGTTAATCCTGCAATACCAGCTCCTATTATTGCTAATTTTTTTTTCATTAAAATAAAGTTGAAAATTGTCTAAAGATTTTTTTGGTAAAACTTGGAATAAATTCTTTTTTCTGCTCTAAAGAATACCAATTATATGTAGCGGGTAATTTGTTTGAAAATTTGTAATATAAATTTATATTTAATCTTAAATTTGATATTGAATTTTTATAATTTTTTAAGAACTTCCAGTTTTTATTTTTTGATAGTTTGCTAGACTTTTTAATTTTAGGTAAATTAAAATTTTTCAAAAAGCTTATCTGATTTTTTTTTGTCAGAGCAATTTGTTTTTTTTTGTTTATGTAACAAAAAATATCGTAATTCTTTTTTTTAATCATTTTTTTATTTGTCGTAACTATTTTATTGAAAGATTTAAAATATTTACAAGTTTTATTCAAACAACAATTTCCACATTTTGGGTTTTTAGGTCGACATATTAAAGCTCCGAACTCCATCAAAGCTTCAATGAAATCTGAATTACGATTGGTGTTTAAAAGTTTTTCTTTGTTCATAATTAGAAAATTTTCAAAATTAATTTTTTGTTGGCTTTTATTCAAGTTTCTGGAAATAACTCTTTTAACATTTCCGTCTAGTGCAATAGTAGGATAATCATGTATCATGCCGATTAAAGCATTTGCTGTGTATTCACCTACACCAGGCAATTTTTTAATTTCATTTAAATTGTTTGGTAATATGGAATTATATTTTTTTACCAGAATTTTTGAGGTTGCTAAAAGATTTCTTGCTCTTCTATAATAACCCAGACCTTCCCATAACTTTAATATTTTTTTTTCACTGCATTTAGAAAGAGCTCTTAAATTTTTAAACTCTTTAGTAAAATTTTTAAAGTACGGTAGAACAGTTTTTACTTGAGTTTGTTGCAACATGAACTCACTTAGCAATCTATAATAAAGCTTTTTTGATGAATTTTTACTAACACGCCAAGGTAGATCGCGCTTATTTTTATCATACCATGATAGAATATTTTTTGGTAAATTATTATGTATATGCATTTTAAAAACAATAATAATAAATCAAAGAATTTCATTCAAGGTTTAAGGCCTTTTTCGAGCTCTATACCTACTGCGCTAAAAAAACATTTAAAGAAAAATGGTTTCAACTATTCACATATTGTTGATAATTGGACAAAAATAGTAAGTAAAAAAATTTCAGATGCTTGTTATCCGTCTAAAATAAAAATAGGTAAAGAAATGAAAAACGGAACTTTAGTTTTAAATGTTTCTCATGGAAAAGAGCTTGAGATAGAATATGAAAAAAAATCTATTATCGATAAAATAAATAGTTTTTTTGGTTATAATTGTATTAATCAAATTAATTTAAAAATAATTCAAAGTAATGCTGAAACAAAAAAAAATAAATTTGAAAAAATTAAAAATCTATCAAAAATCAATGAAAAAATTGATAACATAAATAATAATCAATTAAAAAATTCACTTAGTTATTTAATAAAAGCCTTTAATGAAAAAAATCAGTAAATTACTAAATAAAATTTCTTTTATAGTTATAATAATTTTCAGCTTTAACGCTGAAAGTTCTGTTCTAAGCATAGGTGAAAATAATTCTAAAGTAGTTGTAAAAGTTTTCTCCTCATTGACTTGCCCTCATTGCGCAGAATTTCATAAAAATATTTATTATAATTTAAAAAAAGACTACATAGATAAAGGTTTAGTTAGATTTGAACATAATAGTTTTCCTTTAGATTTAGCTGCGCTTAATGCTGAAATAATTGTAAGGTGTCATGAAAGCAATCAAAAAAAATTTCAATTATTAGGTGAAATTTATAAGAAACAAAATAAATGGGCCGTTGGCTCTGATATTAATGTGATTAACAAATCCATTAAAAAGATTGGCTTAGACTCTGGATTAAAAAATGATAAAATGGATATGTGCTTGACCGATGACGCTTTGCAGGAACAAATTTTAGAAGAAAGGATAGACTCTCAAAAAAAATATAAAATTAGCGCTACTCCAACAATTATAATAAATGAAAAAAAATATGAGGGTAGTCACGTATATAAATCATTTAAAAAAATCATAGATAAAAATTTATAAATGAAATTTAAAGAATTGCAGATAAATGGTTTCAAATCTTTCTCTGAAAAAACGAGTTTTTCTATAGAAGATGGATTGACAGGTATAGTTGGTCCAAATGGTTGTGGAAAATCAAATATAGTTGAGGCTTTAAGATGGTGTATGGGAGAAAATTCGGCAAAAAGTATGCGTGGTTCAGGTATGGAAGATGTCATTTTTTCTGGGACATCTAATAGGCCATCAAAAAATATTTCGGAAGTTTCAATTTTTTTAGAGAACAAAATTAAAGAGGAACATTCAAATTATAACGAACTTGATGAAATAATTGTTAAAAGAAAAATTGAAAAAGACAAAGGTTCAAAATATTATATTAACAATAAAGAAGTTAGAGCAAGAGACGTACAGACTTTTTTTGCAGACTTGTCAACTGGTGCTCATTCACCTTCTTTAATAAGTCAAGGCAGAATTGGACAACTAGTAACTTCTAAACCTATAGAAAGAAGAGCTATACTTGAAGAAGCTGCTGGGATATCAGGAATACATGCTAGAAGACATGAGGCTGAAACAAGACTTAATGCTGCTGAGAATAATTTAAAAAGAGCTGATGAATTAAAAAAACAACAACAAAAACAATTAGACAATCTTAAGAAACAAGCTGAGGAAGCCACAAAATATAAAGAAATTTCAAAAGAAATAAAAAAAATTGAAGCAGGGTTGTTTTACTTAAAAATACAAGAAATAGAAAAAGAAAGAAAAGAAATTGTTGAGAAATTAAGTGAGTTGGAAGACGATATAAGCGCAGTTAATATAGATTTTAATCATAATAATACTCTTGTAGAGGAAGAAAATAAAAAGTTATCGCCTTTAAGAGATAAAAAAATGGAAAGCGTTGCAAAGCTTCAAAAAATTAATCTCGACATGACAAATCTTGATGAAGAAGAAACTAGGGTAAGATCATTACAAACTAAAATTGAAAAATCTTTAATGACTGTTGAGTCAGATCTTGAAAGAGAAAAAAGTATTTTTTTAGATGCTGATTTAAATGAAAAACGAATTTTAAAAGAGAAGGAAGAATTATTAAAAACTGAAAACGAACTCATTGAAGTCGAAACAAAATCATCTGAAGAATTAAGTTTATCCAAAGAAAGTTTAAATAATTTACAAATTCAACTTGATAAAATTTTAGATGAGATAGAAAACTATATCGATAAAAAAAAACAACTTACAAAAGAAATCTTTCAGGAATTAAAAAAACTTGTGAAGAAAATAACTTTATCACAGGAGGATTATGCGGAAAAATTCGGTAGAAACAGATTTATACAAAGTGACTCCATTAAAAGAAAGGAAAGAATTAAAAACATTGATATAGAGCTAGAAAATTGGAGAAATTTAAAATTAAATTCTGAGAAAATGAGTAATGAATTAAATGATAGAAAAAATAAAATAAAAATAGAGCAGGAAGATAATAAAAAAAATCCCGAACGAATAGCCACAACAAAGGGCCAAAATTTACAAAACCTTGAAAATACAAAAAAAATTAACGAGGAAATACAAAGAGAATTGACTGAAGCAGAGAGAAAACATGAATTAATAAATCAAAACTTAAAAGAAATTCAAACAAAGTTGTCCGATTTAAAAGAAAAAAAAGCCAGAAATGAAGCTACCATAGAAGGTATAGACAATAGAAAAAAAGATTTAATGCAGTCTGTAAAGAATGAATTGGATATTGAAAACGATATATCTTTATTATCTCAATCTAACCTGGGTGATCTTTCCATAGAAAATTACCCAAGCATAGATGAGCAAGCTGAAAAAATAGATAAAATAAAAAAACAAAGAGACTCACTCGGGTCTGTCAATCTGAGGGCTGACGAAGAGACAAAAAAATATGAGACAGACATAAAAAAAATGGAAGATGACAGGGCAGATCTTTTTTCAGCTATAGTAAAATTAAAATCTAGTATTGATGAACTTAATCAGAAAGGTAGAGAAAGATTGCTTGATGCTTTTACAAAAGTTAATAGAAAATTTAATGAAGTTTACACTAAACTCTTCAGTGGTGGAACTGCCAAAATAGAATTAGTTGATTCAGATGACCCTCTTGAAGCAGGTTTAGAAATGTTTGTGTCTCCTCCAGGTAAGAGATTACAATCAATTACATTGCTATCAGGTGGAGAACAAGCATTGACAGCTTTATCATTAATCTTTGCAGTTTTTTTAGTTAATCCTTCACCGATCTGTATTTTAGATGAAGTGGACGCACCTTTAGATGATGCAAACGTAACGAGATTCTGTAGTTTACTTGATGAGCTTACAAAAATTACTAAAACAAAATTTATTATAATAACTCATCATGCACTTACTATGTCAAGAATGCACAGACTTTACGGTGTTACCATGGCTGAACAAGGGATTAGTCAGCTAGTTTCTGTTGACTTACAAAAGGCTGAGGGACTAGTAGCTTAGACTATAATGACAAATCCTAAAGACCTTAAAACTCGCCTACAAATTGCAAAATCAAAAATTAAAAAACAGGATGATGTTGATAGTCAAAAAAGAGGGTTATTTATGGGAAGTGCCTTTAAATTAGGCACAGAATTGGTTGCAGCAGTTGCAGTTGGGACAATAATTGGGTTTATTTTAGATAATTGGTTTGGTACTAAACCTTGGTTGATTATAATTTTCTTTTTTCTTGGAGCAACAGCCGGAATGTTAAATGTAATACGGGCAGCTAAAAGGATGCAGAAAGAGAGTAAATAGATTTTTTATGGCAAGTAATCCAATGCAACAATTTAGCGTCCATAAGATTGGACCTGAAATAAATATTATAGGTTTAGACCTATCCTTTACCAATGCAAGTTTATTTATGGTGATAAGTGCCTTGGTTGTTTTATTATTTTTATTTCTAGGAACTAAAGAAAGAAAATTAATCCCAGGCAAAATGCAGTTAATATCTGAAATGGTATATATCTTTGTTGCAAAGATGATTAGTGATACAGCAGGATCAAAAGCTAAACCTTATTTTCCATTTATATTTTGTTTATTTATGTTTGTATTATTATGTAATATGGTCGGTATGCTCCCTTACTCCTTTACTGTAACTAGTCATATTATTGTTACATTAATTCTAGCTTTATTTATATTTGTGGCAGTTACAATTATAGGCTTTGTAAAACATGGTTTTAGATATTTAAGTATATTTGTACCAAGCGGTGTGCCCAAAGTTCTCCTTCCGTTAATAACTATAATAGAAATAATTTCATATTTAAGCAGACCCGTAAGTTTATCTGTAAGATTGTTTGCAAATATGATGGCAGGTCACACTATGTTAAAAGTGTTTGGAGGGTTTGTTATTAGTTTAGGAATGCTAGGTGGATGGTTACCGCTTAGTTTTTCAGTAGCATTAACAGGTTTAGAAATTCTAGTTGCTTTTCTTCAAGCTTATGTTTTTGCAATATTAACCTGCATCTATTTAAATGATGCATTAAATTTACA
>MDSV01168520.1_pt1 | contig 14865 bp, 15 predicted proteins | sample 810851 | NCBI WGS metagenome assembly MDSV01 (sample SAMN05326640, study PRJNA326480) | marine metagenome | isolation source: seawater | place: Atlantic Ocean: North East | collected 2012 | reverse complement strand
TTTTTTTGCTATCTCGACAGCCATTTGTAAGTGTTCAAAGGCTACTTTGTGAAGAAGGCAATGATCTGAAAAAAAAATTCTCTTTTTTGTAAAGTTATTTTCACTCGCGTACCTTAAATCAATAATTAAGTCTAAGTTATTTTCGTTTACTTTTATAAAATTTTCATTCATCCTAAAAAATAATTATGTTATCACTATCAATTTTTTGTTCAAGTCAAAGTCTTTCAGTGGCCATATATAATGAAAAAAAACTAGAAAAGTTTTTCGAGAAAAAGATTGTAGATGGACGTATTGAAGGAATTTTTTCAATTATCAGAGAAAGTTTAAATAAGTACTCATTGAGAAAAATTAAATATATAATTTGTAATAACGGTCCAGGAAGCTTTACTGGAATAAGATCACTCAAATCAATTTGCCAAGCATTAGCATTGTCCTCTGGTGCAAAAATTTATTCTTCATCAACTTTTATCCCTTACCTGACATTTTACATAAATAAATCAGTCAATGTATTAGTAATTTTTAAATTTTCTGGAAGCAAATTTTTTTTTAGAAAATTTAAAATTTTAAATAAAAAAATTTCTTCAAAATCTGATATTCTTGTTGACGAAGTCTCTGGAATTAAAAATTTTTATTTCACAGAAAAAGAAAAGTTTAAGCAACTCACTGTAATCACTGATAATAAAAGCATCTCTGATCTTTTTCGTTCAGAGGATGTAAAACTTTACAATGCCAATGCAAAAGATCTTACAAAATCTTTTTTAGGTGGATATTGTGATAAAGACTTTAAAATTTTTTACCATAATACCTACTATGAATAATTATAGCTTCTTAAATTTAAGTAAAAGCTTTTTAACTCCTTTGGCTAAATTTCAGATTATAAATAACAGGTATTTAAATGACAATATTTGGGATGAAAATGACTTAGAATCTTTAATAAAACATGAGTACTTTTATGGAAAAGTTTGTGTAAGTAAAGAAAAAATCATAGCTTTTTGCCTTGCAAATGGAGACAAAAAAAATCTTGAATTATATACAATTTTTGTTGATCCAGTTTTTAGAAGATTGGGGATAGCAAAAAAAATTCTTACTGATTGTATTTACTTTTGTAAATATAAAAAAATTCAAAAAATAATTTTAGAGGTTAGTGTTAAAAATGAAGAGGCAAAGCAGTTATATTTAAAGAATAATTTTGTGGTTTACGGCTTAAGAAAAGATTATTATGAGCAAAATGGCGAAAAAGCTGATGCTCTTTTGATGCAACTTAAAAATTTTATGTAAATATTAATTTGAATATATTTTTGTCTACTTTTTCTATTTTGATCTGAAAATTTTTTTCCAAAGAATTTTTTAATTTCTCACAATCTTTTTTACCTTTGATGAGAATAATTTTTTGCATTTCACAATTATCTTTAATAAATTCCCTGGCTTTTATAAATGTTACTGGACACTTATAACCAGTTATATCTAAAACTTTTTTTTTCATTCTTTGTACCGTTATGTTATAATAACCTTAAGTGTTATGTAATAAAAATTAATTTTTAATGTAATAAAACCTTTATATTTATAGCTAATGTCATCAATATTAAAAAAGTGCAACGAATTAGGTCTGAAAATGACAGATCAAAGAAAAGTAATTGTTGAGGTTCTCTCTAATTCAAAAGACCATCCTGATGTTGAATTAGTATATAAAAGGGCCTCTGAAATTGACAAAAATATTGGTATTGCTACTGTTTATAGAACAATCAGACTTTTTGAAGAAAATAAAATAATTGAAAAACATGAATTTAAAGATGGAAGGTTTAGGTATGAAGAGGTTCCAGATGAACATCATGATCACCTCATCGATATAAGGAATGGAAAAGTTATTGAATTTCAGAATGATGAAATTGAGAATCTTCAAAAAAGGGTGGCGCAGCAACTTGGATATGAATTAGTAGATCATAGGTTAGAATTGTATGGTATTCCCATTAAAGATAAAAAATAAATTATCAAAAAATAACTCAATTTCAAATATTGGTAAATTTAAACTAATAATTTCTAGAGTAAAATATGTGGCTAAGAATGTTGTTTTTGTTAAGAAATGGTCTAAGGATGAATTAGAAAAATCTTCAAAGAGCACTAACATTAATCTAGGGTTTCAGCAAGATTTTGATTTCACATTTAAAAACTTTAAGATTCTATTAGTTAGAGACCCACACCCATTATTGAATAAAGCTAAGGCTCTTAGACATGAAAGTTTTTTTAAGGGTGCTAAACGGACAGAAATTGATTCAGATGAGTTTGATTCGTGCTGTGATCACCTTATAGTAATTGATAGATCTATTTCTGAAGATCATGTAGTGGGAACCTATAGGCTTTTAGTTAAAAACAAAATTGTAAAAAGTATGAAGTTTTACAGTGAGTCAGAGTTTGACCTAACAAATTTACTTAAAATGAAGAACATATCAATGCTTGAAGCAGGAAGATCTTGTGTTCATGAAAATTACAGAGATGGAAGAATTATAAAACTTTTATGGAGAGGTCTTGCTTATTACATAGTAAAAAAAAAAATTGATTTAATTTTTGGTTGTGCGAGCTTCCCATCCTCAGACTTCCTGCAGTTCAAGAGGCAGCTTTCTTATTTAAATTACTTCCACAAACCACCAAAAAAATATTCAACTTCGCCTCTTTTAGAATACGGAGCAAAACTAAATTATATTAATCCTAAAGATATTGATTCAGAACAAATTTTTAGAACGCTTCCTCCACTAATTAAGGCTTATATTAGAGTTGGTGCGTGGGTTGGTCAGGGTGCTGTAGTAGATAAAAAATTTGACACAACAGATGTTTTTATAATTTTAAAATCAAAAAATATTATTAAAAAATATTCCAATTTATCTTTTAAGTAATGCTTTATTCACCTATTTTATCATTTTTGAGATCTTTCCCTTTTTTTTTCTGGATTCTTTTATGTGGTTTTTCACAATTTGTTAACCATTTTTTGTTGCGTAATAACTTTTTCTTTTTTTATAAAATTTTTTTTAAAGGTTTGGTGAAAATTTTTGGAATAAAAATTAACTTGGAGGGGTTACCAGAAAAAAAAAATACTCTTTTTATTTCAAATCATATTTCTTATTTAGACATTATTATACTTGGTTCAATAGTTAATGGTCGCTTTGTTGCCAAATCAGAAATACAATCGTGGCCGTTTATAAATAAACTCTGTTTACTTGGCAAAACAATTTTTGTGAACAGAGATGATTTTGTAAAGGTTAAAGGGCAGCTAGGTGAAATTACAAATTCTCTTTCTAAAGGTTTTAGTGTGATTCTTTTTCCCGAAGGAACATCAAGTGATGGATCGAGAGTCTTACCATTCAAAACGTCATTATTAGGTGCAACAGAAGGTGAACAAACTAGAAATCTAAATTTGCAACCAATTTCTATTTCTTACAGTAAACTGGATGGCATTCCAATAGAAGTAAAATTCAGACCTTTTTTTGCTTGGTTTGGAAATATGGATCTTGTTTCTCATGCATGGAAATTTATGGGATTGGGATTTAGTGAGGTAAAAGTAAAGTTTCACAAACCGAGAAAATTTTCTTTTTTTAAAAACAGAAAAAAAGCAGCAGAATATTGTTATAACCTAATTGCAACCCAGATCAGCAAAGATTTTCAGAGCACTGAGGTAGAAAAAAAAATTAGATTAAATGAATTTATGCTCTTGTAATAAGTAAAAATTAATTTAATTATTAATTTATGAACCAATCATTTTATGTAAAAACTTACGGCTGTCAGATGAATGAATACGATTCTGAGAAAATAGATGAGCTTTTAATTCACAAGGGTTTTAAAAAAGCAAAGAATTTTGAAAGATCAGATATAGCAATTCTCAATACCTGCCATATAAGAAAAAAGGCCAGCGAAAAATTTTACTCAGATCTAGGAAGGTTATCTATATTTAAAAAGAATCAAGAGAAACTAGGAAAAAAAATAAAAATAATTGTCATGGGATGTGTTGCTCAAGCTGAAGGTCAAGAGGTTCTTAAAAGAAACTCCTCAGTAGATTATGTAGTTGGTCCTCAAAATATTCAGGTTATTCCAAAACTACTTGCAAGTGCTAATCAGAAGACTCTTCACACCAGTTTCTTATGTGATGAAAAATTTGATTCATTTCCTGTATCTCAGGACAAAAATGTTTCTAAACTTCTTACTGTTCAAGAGGGGTGTGATAAGTTCTGTACTTTTTGTGTTGTTCCATATACAAGAGGGTCTGAGTACTCAAGACCGGTAGAAAGTATTTATGCGGAAGCAAGAAATCTTGTGAATAACGGAGCTCAAGAACTTACTCTTCTTGGTCAAAACGTCAGTGCTTATAATTCTTCTGTTTATAAGAATTTGACTGAAAATGTTGTAAGCTTGGCAGGTCTCTGTAAAATTCTTTCATCGCTAGAAAAATTAAAAAGGATTAGATATTTAACTTCGCATCCAAGAGATATCTCTGATGAATTAATAAGTGAACATAGTTCTAATGAGAAACTTATGCCTTTTCTTCATTTGCCGATTCAATCTGGTTCAGATTCAATTCTAAAAAAAATGAATAGAAAACATACTAAAGAAGATTACATAGAATTAATTTCAAAAATTAAAAAACAAGTTCCTGAAATGGCATTCTCATCTGATTTTATCATAGGATATCCTGGTGAAACAGAACAGGATTTTGAGGAAACTTTAGACCTGATTGATCAAATTGGTTTTGCCAGCTCTTATTCATTTAAATATTCTCCTCGACCTGGAACACCTGCGTCTCTCGGCAAATATTTAATTGATGAATTAGTTTTAACCAAGAGACTCAAAAAAATCCAAAAAGTGCTCCTTGATCAACAAAATTATTTTAATAACTCTTTTCTTGAAAAAGAGGTCGAAGTTTTGTTCACAAAAAAAACAAATAAAACTGATCAATTTGTTGGAAGAACAAAGTATTTACAACCTGTTCATGTTTTTTCTAAGGTTAATTTAATAGGAAAAATTCTTAGAATTAAAATTGAGAAATTGACGTCCTTTTCGTTTCATGGAAGAATCATAAGTTCTTAATAGTTTTGAAGAAAAAAAATAAAAAAAACATCGATATCTTTTCCCAAAGCATTTCCTTTGAAGATAATTTAATTCTTCCAGTTATTTTTGGAAGTAATGATGAAAACTTAAAAAAACTTGAGGATGTCTTTAAGGTCTCTATACTACCTAGGGGAAATTATCTAAAAATTGAAGGTTTACAAAAAAATGTTGAGACCACCAGCATAATTTTGAACAAGCTTTATGATGGTGCTTTAGAAGGTAGACCAATTGAAACAGGTGAGTTAGAAGCTATTATTAAAATTTTTAAAAATAATGAATTAAAGCCAATTAAGGAATATGAAGTGATTGAATCAATAAGTGTTGTGGCGGGAAGAAAAATTATAAAGCCCAGGTCAAAAAAGCAATTAGACTATTTTAATTTAGTAAAAAAAAAACAAATGGTTTTTTGTTGTGGTCCGGCTGGAACAGGGAAAACCTATTTAGCTGTAGCATATGCAGTTTCAATGTTAAAATCTGGTGAAATAGAAAAAATTATCCTTACAAGACCTGCAGTTGAGGCTGGTGAAAGGCTGGGATTTCTTCCTGGAGATATCAAAGAAAAAATTGACCCGTATTTGAGACCCATTTACGATGCACTCAACGATATGCTTTCTTTTTCAGAGGTTATAAAGAAAATTGAATCTGGTTTTATTGAGATCGCTCCTTTAGCATTTATGAGAGGAAGAACCCTCTCAAATGCATTTATAATTTTAGATGAATCACAGAATACTACTTCAATTCAAATGAAGATGTTTTTGACAAGATTAGGTGAAAACTCAAAAATGATAATTAATGGTGACCTTTCTCAGGTAGATCTCCCGTCAGGAACAAAATCAGGATTAAGAGAATCTATAAATATTTTAAAAGAAGTCGAAGATATTGGGTTTATACAATTTTCAGAAAATGATGTTGTTAGAAATCCGTTAGTTTCTAAAATAGTTACGCAATACGAAAAATTTGAGAAAGATAAGGGTGTTGGTAAAGAGTATGTTTGAGGTTCAAAATGATTGATTTTATTTTTGAGAATGCTAAGGCCTTTCAAAAAAAAACCATAAAGATAATTATTGAGAGAGCCGTTACTCAGGTTTTCAAAGAAATTTCATTTAATAAAGATTTTTATCTATCTGTATTACTAACTAATAATCATGGAATTAAAAAGATAAATAAGCGATATTCTTCTCTTAATAAAAGTACAAATGTATTATCATTCCCTCATAATGAAACTAGGTTTTTTGAACACAAAAAGCAAAAAGTAATACTAGGTGATATTGTTATTTCTCTTGAGAAAGTTTTAGAGGAGGCTGGTTTTGAGAATAAAACTTTTGCAAATCATTTGACACACATGACAGTTCATAGTGTTCTTCATTTATTCGGGTTTACGCATGAAAAACAAAAGGACTTTAATATTATGAAAAATAAAGAGGTCTCAGTTTTAACGAAGCTGCAAATATCATCACCTTATTAAAATGCTTAAAATTTTCAATAAATTTAAAAACTTACTAAAATTTTCAGATAAAGAGAATATTAAAGAGGTATTAGAGGATTTAATAGAAGATGATGTTAATGGTTCTGGAAACATTGATGACGGAACAAGAAATATTTTCAAAAATGTAATTAATTTAAGCGATAAATGTATAGAGGATATTATGATTCCTAGAGCTGATATTGATGCCGTTTCTATTGACACAACTTATAATGAGCTTTTAATTTTTATTGATAAGACAAAGCATTCAAGAATCCCAGTCTTTGACGGCAATCTTGATAAAGTCCAGGGAATGATTCACATTAGAGATCTTTTTGAAAAGACACACAAAAATAGTTCGCAACAAAAAAAATTAAAAATTTCAAAAAAAATAGTTAGAAAAATTTTATTTTCTTCTCCAACAATGAAAATACTTGACCTTCTTTTAAAAATGAGATCAGAGCAAATTCACATGTCAATTATTGTTGATGAGTTTGGTGGAACCAATGGCCTTGTAACCATTGAAGATTTAGTTGAGGAGATTGTTGGGGAAATAAAAGACGAGCATGATTTTGAAGAAATTGATGAGATTAAAAAAGTTTCTAAAAAAAACTATGAAGTTTCTGCTAGGACATCTATTGATGAGTTTGAAGAAAAAATAGGCATTAAACTTAAAATTGATAAAAATCAAGAAATAGATACTTTAGGAGGATTTATATTTTTTTATTTAGGAAGAATTCCAGGAAGGGGAGAGGTTATTAACTATGATAAATTATTGGAGTTTACAATCCTTGAGGCAGATACAAGAAAAATAAAAAGAATTTTAGTCTCATTAAAATAATGAAAAATTATACTAGCTTTAATTTTGCTGTATTAGGAATTTTTTCTGGACTATCTCTTTCTTTTCTATTTCTTTTGCCAGTCGTAATTTTTTCTTACTGGTATTTTGTAAAAAAAAATTTATCAGCAAATTTAATCAGACTATCATTGTTTAGAGGCTGGCTATTCGGCATAGGTTTTTTTTTAGGTTCAATGCATTGGATTGTTTCTCCATTTCTTATTTATGAGAGACATTTTTCTTTAGCCCCTTTGTCGCTTTTATTCCCAATCTTGATGGGACTCTTTTTTATAATTCCTGCATATATTTTGCAAATTAGCCAAAATTACTTAAGAGTTTTTAAGCAAAACTTTATATTTTTGCAATCATTTATTATCGCAAGTTCTTTTTTTCTAGCCGAGATTATTAGATCATACATTTTTGGTGGCCTTCCTTTTAATTTAACAGCACACATTTGGGCTTTTAGAGAAGAGTTAATTCAGATATCAAAATATATAGGGGTATACGGATTAAGTCTCCTAACATTAATTTGGATTAGTTTTTTAATTTCATTAATAAATAGAAATTATTGGAAAACTCTTTTTTTTACCTTTTTGTTCTTTCCAATTTTTCTATTTTCATTTAATTATTTTGACCAAAATAAAGATTACAATTACGACGAACTGACTGTCAGAATAGTCCAGCCAAATATAAACCAAAAAGATAAATGGGATAAATTATTATTTGAAAAAAATCTGGATAGGTTATTGAATCTCACGACTAAAGATAATTTTTACAGTAAAGAGATTATTGTAGTATGGCCTGAAGTTGCATTAACCTTTTTTTTAAATGAAGAAAGTGATTTGATTTCATATCTTAAAAAAAAAATACCCAAAAATATGAAAATAATAACAGGCGGATTAAGAAGAGTTTTTTCAAAAAATGATTATGAAATTTATAATACACTTTATTTACTTAACAACGAAACACTATCCTTTTATGACAAAAGGAAACTAGTTCCTTTCGGTGAGTTTGTTCCTTTAAGGGGTATTCTTAATCTTTTCAAATTAACCCCTGGCTCAACAGACTTTAGTGAGGGTAAAAATGAAAATCAGATTAAAGTAGCACTCAATAATTCAGTAATATATTTCGAGCCTTCAATTTGTTATGAGGCAATTTTTCAAACTTCTGGAGCTGAGCTATCATCTACTATGATTAATATTACGAATGATGCTTGGTTTGGAAAAACTACTGGACCCCGACAACATCTTGCTGCTCAAATCTTTAGATCAGTTGAAAAGTCAGTTTTTTTTCTGAGATCAGCTAACTCGGGTATCTCTGTCGCTGTTGACAATAAAGGAAGAATCTTAAAGAAAATGGAGTTAGGTTCTGAGGGATATTTTGACATAAAAATTCAATCAGTTGTTTCTACTACCCCATTTGAAAAGTATGGAAATTTTTTAATATTTATTCTTTTTGTTGTATTATTGATATTTTTTTGCTTTATAGAGTTTTTATTTTCCATCAAAAGAAAAAATTAAAATTACAATGAATAAACTTCCTGAAGATTTTATATTTACAAGTGAGTCAGTCTCTGAGGGGCACCCAGACAAAGTTTGTGATCAAATCTCGGATGCAATTGTAGATTTATATATGACACATGACGAGAATTCTAGAGTTGCTTGTGAGACTTTGGCCACCACCAATAGAATCGTTGTTGCTGGAGAGGTAAATTTAAAGAAAAACCAGGATAAAATTAATAATGATTTAATTGAAGAAGTCATAAGAAACAAGGTTAAACAAATTGGTTACGAACAAGAAGGGTTCCACTGGAAAAATTTAGAAATCCAGAATTTCTTACATAATCAGTCCTCTGATATTGCTCAAGGTGTTGATAGAGATGAATTAAGTAATTTAGTTGGTGCAGGCGATCAGGGAATTATGTTTGGGTATGCATGTAATGAAACCAAAAATTTAATGCCTGCACCTATTGATTTAAGTCATAAAATCTTAAAAAATCTTGCAAATTTTAGACACAATAATGATTCCTTTTTTGGACCCGATTCGAAAAGTCAGGTTAGTGTTTTATATAAGAATAATAAACCTCATGAAATTAATTCAATTGTCGTTTCTAGCCAACACGATGAAAGTGCAAGCAACCAAGAAATAAGAAATAAGATTATAGAAATTATCGAGGAGGCAATACCAGACTATTCACTACCTTCAAAAGAAAAAATTCTGACCAATCCTACTGGAAGATTCGTTATTGGGGGACCTGATGGCGATGCAGGACTAACCGGCAGAAAGATTATTGTAGATACTTATGGGGGCGCAGCCCCACATGGAGGAGGAGCATTCTCGGGTAAGGATTATACTAAAGTCGATAGATCAGCAGCTTATATGGCAAGATATTTGGCTAAAAATATAGTAGCAAGTGAAGTGACCAGCAAATGTTTGATTCAATTATCATATGCTATAGGAATAGCCGAGCCAATTTCTATTTTTGTTGAGGTTGATAAAGAATTTAATAATCAAAAAGCAAAAATTATTGAGCTAATAAAAAGTAACTTTGACTTATCTCCCTCCGGTATAAAAAATTTTTTAAAGTTAGATCAACCCATTTATGAAGTAACTTCAAGTTACGGACATTTTGGGAGAGATTTTAATTCAGAAAAAGGAACATTTTCATGGGAGTCAACTTCCAGTAAAGAATTGTTTAAAGAAAATATATAGTGCTTAATTTTTACGGTAGAAGATGCCCTCGAAAATTAGATTACAATCAATTAGGAATACTTAAAAATTCAAATTTTTTTTTCAGTAATTCTAATATAAAAAACTTAAAAAAAAGTCTTAAAGGTTGGCAAGAAATAAACCTTGAAATTGGATTTGGTGTTGGCGAAAATCTTCTTTTTCAATCTGTAAAAAATGAAAAAGAATTTTTTGTTGGGTGTGATCCATTTATAAAAGGGTCGATTAATCTATACAAAAAAATTCAGAGGTTTGAATTAAAAAACCTTTTTTTATCGAATTTAGATTTCCAAGAATTTTCAAGGTTTATTGATTTAGTTTATTTCAAACACATTACTATTTTATTTCCAGATCCCTGGCCAAAAAAGAAACATAAAAAAAGAAGATTAATTAATTCAAAATTTCCTGAATTAATTAACAAATACTCAAATGAAAAGACAAAAATAATAGTATCTACAGATGATGAGGATTATTTAAATCAAATTTTATATGTTTTTTATAAAAGCTCATTGTTTAGTTTATCAACTGACATAACCGGAAAAAATATTTTCAAAAAATTTAGTATTCAGCCAACAAAATATTATAAAAAGGCATTATTAAATAATCGAAAGATCTATCATCTAATTTTTGAAAAAAAAAAATCTTAAAAATTTTATTAAAATCGTTTAAGTTTGCCTAAAGTATTGGTATGAATTAACCATAAATATTAGTAATAATTGATAACGTAACTTTTAGGTATAAGAAATTGGAAGAAAATAATGTCATCATTGGTAAAAACTTAGAAATACTTGATGTAGCAAAAAGTATTGCCAAAGAAAAAGGAATTACCTCTGAAGAGGTTCTCGAGGCTATGGAGGTTGCAATTGGAAAAGCTGGGAGAACAAAATATGGCTATGAGTTGGATATCAGAGCTCAAATAGACAAAGAATCTGGATATATCGGACTGTATAGATATAGAGAAGTTGTAACCAATTTAGATGATTTTTCTTCCGAGGAGAGTATCAATAAGATTAGTCAAGTAGAATTACCAAAAGAACAGAGCAAATTAAAAATTGGAGAATTTTGGATTGAGGAATTACCACCACTTGATTTTGGTAGAATTGCTGTTCAAACAGCTAAACATGTTATTTTTCAAAAAGTTAAAGAAGCTGAGAGAGTTGTACAGTTTAACGAGTTTAAGGATAAAGTTGGTGAAATAGTAAATGGAGTCGTCAAAAGAGTTGAGTTTGGCAACTTGATTGTCGATTTAGGAAAAGGTGAAGCGATCCTTAAAAAAGAGGAACTTTTAAATAGAGAAGTTTTTAGAAGGTCAGACAGAATACGATCTTACATCACCGAAGTAAAATTTGACTTAAAAGGTCCTCAAATATTTCTTTCCAGAGCTCATAATAATTTTTTAGTTAAACTTTTTGAGCAGGAAGTACCTGAGATATATGATGGAATAATTGAAGTAAAATCAGTTGCTCGTGACCCAGGAAGTAGAGCTAAGCTTGCTGTTTTTACTAAAGAAAAAAGTATAGACCCAGTTGGGGCGTGCGTAGGTATGAGGGGTAGTAGAGTTCAAGCTGTGGTAAATGAGCTTCAAGGAGAAAAAATTGATATTGTTTTGTGGGCAGAGGATATTGCTACTTTTATTGTGAATGCCTTAGGGCCAGCAGAGGTTGAAAAGGTTGTTATTGAGGAAGATCTAAAAAAAATAGATGTAATAGTTCCAGATGAACAACTAAGCTTAGCTATCGGTAGGAAAGGACAGAACGTCAGGCTTGCAAGTTCGCTTTCGGGATGGAGTATCGATATACTGACTACAACTCAAGAGTCTGAGAAGCGAAGTGAAGAGTTTAAAAATCTTTCACAGAAGTTTATTGAAGGCCTTGATGTTGATGAAGTCATTGCTCACTTGCTGGTTACAGAGGGCTTTGCCTCTATTAATGAAGTGGCGATGGTATCAGAGGAAGAGTTGGCTTCTATAGAGGGTTTTGACGATGACCTGTCAAAAGAATTAATTAATAGAGCAAAATCACACATAGAAAAAGTTAATAAAGAAAATTTAGAAATCCTAAAATCTTCAGGAATGGAGGATTATTTGCTTGATTATGATAATTTGACAACGGATCAATTGTTGAAACTTAAAGAAAATAAAATTTTAACTAGAGATCAATTAGCTGATTTATCAAGTTTTGAATTGATTGAGATACTCAGTGAGTTGGATAGTGATAAAGCAGACAAAATTATTATCGATTCAAGACAACATTGGTTTAAAGATTAATATGGAAGAAAATAAAGATAAAAAAGAAAATTCAGGAAAGCTTCAATTAAAAAAAACATTTAATGTTGGTCAAATAAAACAAAGCTTTTCTCATGGTAGAACAAGGTCTGTAGCTGTTGAGATAAAGAAAAAAAGAATCTTGAGGAGCCCTAAAGATGAAGAACAAAATGAAGAAAAAGAAGAAAAAATAATTAAAGATGAAACTGAAAATTTACGAGAAAATAGTGAAAATATTCAAACAAAAGATGAAGTAAAAGACCAAAGAATAAAAAAAACTGACAGTAGCAGCCTAAAAAGAGTTAATGAATCAAAAGATAACGTAATAGAAAAAAAACCCTTTAAAAAGTTTTCGTCTAATACAACAGAAAATCGACCCAATTTTTCAAACCCTTCTCCAGAAAAGGATGATAAATTTAAGTCTTCTAAATTTGTTAAAGTTCCTAAAAGTTTTGAAAATAGGAGACAAGGAAAACTTACTATTTCACAAGCTTTAAGTGATAATAACGAGAAAGTCAGGTCTCTTGCCGCTGTTAGAAGAGCAAGAGAAAAAGCTAAGCTAAGAAATCTTAATAATATTGAAAATCAAGAGACTTCAGAAAGTAGAGAAAGAAAAAAGAAAGATATTATAATTCCAGACTTCATTACAGTAAATGAATTAGCATTAAGAATGGCAGAAAAATCATCAATTTTAATAAAAAGCCTTATGAAACTTGGAGTAATGAGTACAATTAATGAAACAATAGATGGTGATACAGCTGAATTATTAGTTATAGAACTTGGTCATATACCCAAGCGTGTTAGTGATTCAGATGTTGAGTTGGGTCTTGATGGAAATAAAGATGAAGACTCTCAATTAAAAGTTCGTCCTCCAGTAGTTACAATTATGGGACATGTTGACCATGGTAAAACATCCATACTTGATTCAATTCGGCAAAAAAAAGTAGCTTCAACTGAGGCCGGGGGAATTACGCAACATATAGGATCTTATATTGTTGAGAAAAAAGGCAAAAAAATAACATTTATTGATACACCTGGTCACGCAGCTTTTAGTCAGATGAGAGCTAGAGGCTCGAATATAACTGATATTATTATCTTGGTAGTAGCTGGTGATGACAGTGTTAATGAACAAACAATTGAAGCGATAAGTCATGCAAAAGCCTCAGGTTGTCCAATTATTGTAGCAATTAACAAAATAGACCTTGAAACAGCTAACCCTCAAAAAGTTGAAAATGATTTAATGAAACATGAAATTATAAGTGAAAAAATGGGCGGTGATTCATCATTTGTTAATGTTTCTGCAAAAACCAAAGTGGGATTAGATGAACTTCTAGATGCTATTCTATTACAAGCAGAGGTTTTAGAGTTAAAAGCAAACCCAAATCGTAGTGCTGAGGGTTCCGTTATTGAGTCAAAGATTGAAAAAGGTAAGGGAACGGTTGTCTCGATTCTTATTGAAAAGGGAACACTGAATGTTGGGGATGTAGTAGTAGTGGGAAAAGAATGGGGAAAAGTTAGGGCATTATATGACGATGAAGCCAACCGATTAGAAAAAGCCCCACCAAGTTATCCTGTTGAAGTTGTAGGACTCTCAGGAGCCCCTGAATCTGGAGAAAAATTAGTTGTAGTTGATAGTGAATCTAGAGCAAGAGAGGTAACTCAATACAGATCAAGAAGAAAAAGAATCGAGGATAATTCTTCAATAAAAAGGGTGTCAATTGATCAGATGTTAATAGATTCCTCTCAAGATAAGAAAGTTGAAATAGCTATAATAATTAAAACCGATGTTCATGGCTCTAAAGAAGCAATCGAACAGAGCTTAAAAAAAATGAACTCTGATGAAGTTGATATTAAAATTATTCATTCAGGTGTTGGAGAAATAAATGAATCTGATGTGACATTAGCAACTGCATCAAACGCAAGAATATTTGGGTTTAATGTTAAAGCAAATGTTCAAGCTAAAAATCTTTCAAAAAGAGAGAAAATAAACATTAAATATTTTAGTATCATCTACGAAGTAATTGATGAAGCTAAGAAAATTATTGATGGTTTGTTCGAAGAGGACTACGTAGAGGAATTAATTGGTAAGGCTGTAATAAAAAAAGTCTTTGAGATGTCTGACTCATCAAAAGTAGCTGGATGTTACATTGAGGAAGGAAAAGTTAATACCAAAGCTATTGCAAAAATTTTCAGAGAAGAAAAATTAATTAGCGAGGTTGATATAGAAAGTCTTAGAAGAGAAAAGAGCCAAGTTAAGGAGGTAAGCACAGGTTTAGAATGTGGTATAAGCTTCCATAAGTTTGATGAGATTAAGGAGCATGATAGAATAGAATTTTATACGAGAGTGAATAATGAGAAAAGTAAATGATCTCAATTTATACAAAACTCCTAAGAGATATTCAAGGATTGAAAAGTTAAACAGGCTTATAAAAAAAACTCTTGGAGAGATTTTTTTGTCTCAAGATTTTAGAGATAGTAACGGAA
>MDSV01082697.1_pt1 | contig 14865 bp, 10 predicted proteins | sample 810851 | NCBI WGS metagenome assembly MDSV01 (sample SAMN05326640, study PRJNA326480) | marine metagenome | isolation source: seawater | place: Atlantic Ocean: North East | collected 2012 | reverse complement strand
GATGATGGTGGCGGCATAATCGAGGCGGAAATCCACTTAACGAAACGCCCCAAACTGTGCAGATAAACCGAGCCACCTCTGTTACACCCGACGCCGAAGACTTATCCGGCATAGTGGGCCCGCTGATCGCAACGCCGTAGCCCTCGTGCACGCCTTTGTAATCGACGGTGAGATTTCCGCTTGTCAGATCAATCGTCGTGGTTGTGTCATCGTTCACGTAAGCCAGGATTCCATTTGCATTGGTAGCGGTTATCGTGCCTCCGCTTACCGATATCTTATTGTTCAACCCGGGAGTATTTTTGCTTGGTATGTAGATAGCCGACGAATCCACGATTAGCTCGCCGGTCACATCCGGGCCAGCCGCGGTCACGCGGAGCGTGCCGCCTGTCATGGAAAGCGTCGAATCGCCGAAACCATTAAAGGTTTCGAAATCCTGAGTCATGAGGCCGTATGCTTTAGCGCCTGTGACAATAACCTCGCCTCCGCTCATGGAAACCGTTGCCATGCTGCCGCCAAAGCTGACCGCCTGCGCGCCGATCATCAATGGTCTTTGTGAAGGGATGCCTACGGCAGAGATGGTGCCGCCTTTGATGGTAACGGAGGCGTCTTCCTCGTCAGCGAAGGCCGATAATGCCGCGTTTATTTGGCTGTTGGTCGTAGTATAGTATAAGGCCCCCCCATTGAATTCGATAGTGGCGGTGCCTGCGCGATCCACATCCACGAGAACGGCGGTTTCCAGATAAGTCTCTCCCGACGTATTGTCTATGACGATCTTGTTGGTGCTGCCGGATACGGTAGTGGCATCTGAAAAAATACCAATAAAGACATTGGTAGATGACCTTACAGTCGCGCCGTCGATGTGAATTGACGAATGGGGAACGCTCCCGTTCCCACCAACGTCCAAAGCGATGACTTCGTCAAAATCGTCATCCTCGAAAACATCGTATAGATAAGTCAACGTTCCTCCAGTGAGGGATATTGAAAAATCTCCGCCATCGGACGCGGCGATAATGCCTCCGGTAATCTCTCCCCCCGAGATATCGATGGAGCCATCGATGCCGCGTGCCTCGACAATTCCGGCGACGTTCCCCGCAGTCATGGATATGTTAGCTGCTCCCGAGCCGGTATTATTGGCCAGAATGGCTGTTTTGCTGATCTCCGCCTCAATCGAGGCGTTTCCTGAAATATTGACAATCGCATCCCCGCTCCCTTGAGCCAGAGCAGTGACGGCGTTGTAGAAGTCCGTTACGGAAATGGTCCCACCCTGGATGTTGGCGATGGCATTGCCGCGACCGGTCGTTGTTGCGGTGAGGGGGCCGGCGATGATGCTGGAACCATCGCTCGAACCTTCGGTTATCTGAAGGCTGGCATCCGTATTCATCGAAATGACGTTGAGTGCGCCGCCAAGGCTCAGGTATGAGGTCGTCGTGATCGTCGCAGGCTTGGCTCCCAGTATGCCCGATCCGACATTGATATCGCCAATGACAACCATGGCAGCGTTGTTGAGGACCAGATTGGTGCCGCTTTGGTAGGTAATGTCGTTGTAAGCCGCGCCGTTGCAATAGGTGACGGAAGTGGGCTGGCCGCATTCGTCGTCCGCCCGCGCGTCTTCCGCCGTCATCGCAATTGCAAACACTGTCAGCGCCAGCGCCGAAGTGGCTGACATCAGAAATTGCCGGCAAGGGCCCACGGAATTTGGATGTCTGCCGAGTCCATAAGCTGATCCGCACATCGCCTTTCCTCTCCATATCTTAGGTCGGGAAAAGAATGTCAGGCAGGATTTTGATTGCAATATATCAAGTATACAATCTAAGGTTTTAGTTCGGCTATCTTATGGTTCGTGGTGCATTTTGGTCACTAATTTTGCTTTTCGGTGCATGTGCTGGCCTGAAGCGCGAAGACGGTCGCGGTCGGGACTTTCGGGGCGGAGCAACGCGTTCACGGTTATGACAGCACCCGCGCCTGCGCCAGCGGTTGCTGGACCAGCGGCGGGAAATCGGCCGGGGTGATGGTTTCCTTTTCGAGCAGCATGCGGGCGCCGTCGTCCAGGTCCTTGCGGCGCTGGTTCAGGACTTGTTTCGCCCGCTCATAGGCCTCGTCGATCAGCTTGCGGATCGCGAGGTCGATCTCGCGGGCGGTGACGTCGGAATAGTCCTTGGCGCCGCCCATGCCGGGGGCCTCGGGCATATATTGCGCGCGCTTCTGCTCAAGTGCGGCCTGGCCGATATCGGGGTCCATGCCGAAGCTCATGACATATTGCCGGGCGATGTCGGTGACGCGGGCGAGGTCGTCGGAGGCGCCGGTGGAGATTTCGCCGTAGACGATGTCTTCCGCGGCGCGCCCGGCGAGCAGCACCACCATGCGGTCGCGCAATTCGCCTGCGGTGATCAGGAACCGGTCCTCGGTCGGGCGCTGCATGGTGTAGCCGAGCGCGCCGATCGAGCGAGGGATGATCGAGATCTTGTGCACCGGATCGGTCTTGGGGAGCGCGGCGGCGGCCAGCGCATGGCCCATTTCGTGGAAGGCGACGCGTTCGCGCTCGTCCGGGTTCAGCAGGCGGCCGCGCCGTTCCGAGCCGGCCACCGTGCGCTCCACGGCCTGGGTGAAATCCTCCATCGTCACCTTCTCGCCGCCGCGCCTTGTCGCGAAGATCGCGGCCTCGTTGACGAGGTTGGCGAGGTCGGCGCCGGAAAAGCCCGGCGTCAGCGCCGCAACCTGGCCGGCATCGACATCCTCGGCAAGCCGGATCTTTTTCATGTGCACGGCGAGGATTGCCTCGCGTCCTCCCCGGTCGGGCCGGTCCATCACCACCTGCCGGTCGAAGCGGCCCGCGCGCGTCAGCGCCGGGTCGAGGACTTCCGGCCGGTTGGTGGCGGCCAGAATGACGATGCCGGCGGCGGGATCGAAACCGTCGAGTTCGACCAGAAGCTGGTTCAGCGTCTGCTCCTTCTCGTCATTGCCGCCCATGCCGAAGGAATTGCGGGCGCGGCCCAGCGCATCCAGCTCGTCGATGAAGATGATGCAGGGCGCCATTTCGCGGGCCTGCTTGAACAGGTCGCGCACGCGCGCAGCACCCACGCCGACGAACATTTCGACGAATTCCGAGCCCGAGATCGAGAAGAAGGTGACGCCCGCTTCGCCCGCGACCGCCTTGGCGATCAGCGTCTTGCCGGTGCCGGGCGGGCCGACCAGAAGCAGACCTTTCGGAATATGCGCGCCGAGCCGGCCGTATTTCTCGCGTTCGGTGAGGAAGGAGACGACCTCCTTGAGTTCCACCTTGGCCTCGTCGGCGCCGGCGACGTCATCGAAGGTCACGCCGGTGTCGCGCTCGACATAGATCTTGGCCTTGGACTTGCCGATATTCATCATGCCGCCGAGGCCCATGCCCTGCTTTTCCGCGAACTTGCGGAAGAACCATGCCCAGATCGCGAAGAAGATCACGATCGGCAGCACCCAGGAGAGGATCTGTGTCAGAAGCGAATGGTCGGGAACGCCGGTGACATCGACCTTGTACTTGTCGAAGTCGACCGCAAGCTCCTGCGGAACGCGGTAGGTGACGAAATATTCCTTGCCGTCCACCGCCGTCTTGAACTTGCCCTCGATCGTGTTTTCGGCGATCGCGACCGACTGGACCTGGCCCTTTTCGATATAGCTGATCATCTCGGAATAGCTGATCCGCGCGACGTCGCGCGACGTAAACCAGAGCTGGAACCCGATCACGATCAGGAAGGCCACCAGAAAATAGCCAAGGTTGAATGTATTCTTGCGTTCCATGGCGCGAAGTCTCCCGGTCAAGCGTCCCTGCCAATGTCTATAGCCACCCGCTTGCCGGGCAGGCAATCGGAAAAGGCGGGCGCGGCTCCGGAGCGCGCGCGGGGTGGGGCGAAAATGTCGCAGCGCGATCACGGAAAATTTCTGATTGAACCGGTCGGTTCGACTTGCATGCGCCGCCGTTTTTGTCCAATCTGGCGATTCTTGAGAAGGCGGGTCGCACCGCCGGGAGCCTGTTGAATGTCATTCTGGGAAAAACTGGTCCATTTCGTCAGCCAGTCCGCCGGCAACGTCCTTTCGGGCGTGGTCGAGGCCGTGCGCACGCTGTTCGAGGGCGACCCCGAAACCCGCCGCCAGGTGGCGTTTTCCGTCTCATTGATCGCGCTTTCGGCGAAGATGGCGAAGGCCGATGGATTCGTGACCATGGAAGAGGTTGCCGCCTTCCACGAGATTTTCGAAATCCCGGAGGAAGAGCGCGTCAATGTCGCCCGGCTCTATAATCTCGCCCGGCAGGATATCGCCGGTTATGATGCCTATGCGCGCAAGCTGAAGGGGCTCTGCTCGGATGGCGAGGAGGGCTGCCCGCTGCTGGAAGAGGTGATTGACGGCCTGTTCCACATCGCCAAGGCCGACGGCAGCATCCACGAGAAGGAGCTGGATTTCCTGGCCCATGTCGCCGAAATCTTCGGCATCAGCGAGGCGCGTTTCCAGACCATCTGCGCGCGCCATATGGATATGGGCGACCGCGATCCTTACGGCGTGCTCGGCGTTTCCCGCAATGATGACTTCAAGACCATCCGCAGCCGCTACCGGGCGCTGGTGGCCGAAAACCATCCCGACCGGCTGATCGCGCGCGGCGTGCCGAAGGAATTCCACGCCGCCGCCAATGACCGCATGGCCCGCATCAACGCGGCCTATGAGGCGATCGAGCGCGAATTGAAGGCGGCGTGATATGAGCGCCGCGCCTATCCGCCTGCTGCTGGCTGCCACCTTCCTCCCTGTAGTTCCCGCCTTTGCCGCCGATGACGGCCTTGCGACCGCGAAGGCCATGGTCACAGCCGCCCTTCCCGGCCAGTGCGAGAGCGATCTTGCCGAACGCTTCGACGGGCTCGAGGATCAGACGTTCAACGTGTCCTGGCCGGAGACCCGCTACGACGGGACGGTGGAGGATGTGAAGGGGCGGCTCTACCAGATCACCTGCGGGCTCGGCGCCTATAACGTGGCCGTGGCCTATGTCTTTGCTCGCGAGGACGGATTTCCGGAAGAAGGCGAGATCGTATCCTTCGCGACGCCCGCCTTCTCCCTCGATTATGAGCCCGGCGACGACACCTATACCAAGCTTGTCCGCGATCCGACTGTGACCGGGTTTACCGCCGGCACGATCCTGGTCAATTCGGAATTCGATCCGGAGACCAACACGATCTCCACCTTCGAGAAATGGCGCGGGCTGGGAGATGCCTATTCCACCGGGCGCTGGACGCTGGAGAAGGGCAGTTTCGTGCTGAAGCACTATCTCATTGATCCGATCTACGAGGCCAATCTCGAAGACCCGCCCGAAGCGCTGAGCGACACCCAATTCACGCTCTATGACGCCGGGCCCTGACCCGGCTTCGTTATCTTTCCCTTGCATTGCCGGCCCGGCTCGGTGAAGCTTCGGCAAATTTCCAGAGAGCGGGTCATGACACGACATTTCAGGACAATCATCATCGGTCGCGGTCTGATGGGCGCGGCTGCCGCGCGCCATCTGGCAGGCATGGAGGAGGGCGTCGCCGTCATCGGGCCGGATGAGCCGGTGGACAAGGCCGAGCATACCGGCGTCTTCGCCAGCCATTACGATGAGGGCCGCATTACCCGCACCATCGACCGAAATCCGGTCTGGGCGCGGCTCGCCAACCGTTCGATTGCCCGTTACCGCGACATCGAGCGCGACAGCGGCATCGATTTCTTCGGCGAGGTCGGCGCGCTGATCGTCGGGCCGGGGCGCTCGCGCGGGCGCTATGTCGAAACCATCATGGATGCCGCCGGACAATGCGGGGCCACCGCCGAAATCGTGGACGGCGCGGGGCTTCTGGAGAAATTCCCCTACTTCTCCTTCGCGCCCAAAACGGAGGGTGTGTTCGAACCGCGACGGGCGGGTTACATCTCGCCGCGACGGCTTGTGGCCGCGCAGTCCCTTCTCGCCAGAAAGGCCGGGGCGGAGGTGATCGCCGCGACCGTAACCGAGGTGAGCGATGGCGGCGCGCGGGTCAGCGTCACCACCGATGCCGGCGAGACGTTGACCGCCGACAAGGTGCTGGTGGCCGCCGGCGGCTTCACCATCAGCGAGAAGCTTCTGCCGGCGAAGATCGACCTCACCGTCTTTGCCCGCACCGTGGCCTATTTCGAGGTGGATGAGGAGGAGGCGCGGTCGCTTTCGGCCATGCCCAGTCTGATCTACAAAGCGGAATTCGACGAGGACGGCATCTATCTGCTGCCGCCGATCCGCTATCCCGATGGCCGCTGGTATATCAAGATCGGCGGCGACCCCGATGATGTGCCGCTTTCAAGCGAGGCGGATATCCGCGACTGGTTCCGCTCGACGGGGCATAACGCCACGCGCGAGCATCTGACCCGGATCATCTGCGACCTGATGCCGAAGCTGAAGGTGCTGCAATCGGAAACCGGCACCTGCGTGACGAGCTATTCGCCGTCCGGCTATCCGATGATCGGCTTCTCGCCATCGCCCCGGATCGCGGTGCTGACGGCCGGCTGCGGCGCGGCCGCCAAGAGCTCCGACGAGATCGGCCGGCTGGGCGCGGTGCTGATGGCGCAAGGTTCGCTTGCGGGCGAGGGCTACCCGGTCGATTTCGCGCCGTCCTTCTCATAATCCCTTTCTTTATCGTACAAAACGCACTAGAGAGGCCCGACCAGTTGGCCGGGCGGCCGCGCTTTGCCAATGCCGAAAGGCGGCAGGGTGAGGAAAGTCCGGGCTCCACGGAAACACGGTGCCGGAGAAAGTCCGGCGGGGGCGACCCCAGAGACAGTGCCACAGAAAGCAAACCGCCCGGCTTTGGCCGGGTAAGGGTGAAAGGGTGGGGCAAGAGCCCACCGCGCCGGCGGCAACGCATGGCGGCACGGTAAACCTCACCGGGAGCAAAACCGAATAGGGATGACGCGGCGCTTGACGCCAGCCTGTTTCCAGGCCGGTCATCCGGGTGGGTTGCGAGAGGCAGCGCGCAAGTGCTGTCCCAGATGAATGGCCGCCACGTTTTGCGGGCAACCGCAAAGCCATACAGAACCCGGCTTACAGGCCAACTGGTTATTTCCTTTTTTCATTCAAAAACGGGCGCTTGGGCGCACCGTTTCGCATGCCGCGACGAAAGCTTTCGTTAAGGGCCGGCTGATAGAATCAGCCTTTCCGGAAGCGCTGTCGACACGGTTAATAACGGCTTATCCCATTGACGCCCAAATCTGCCCATGTTATCCCATTAAGCATAAATTCGCCGTCCGGTGCAGATGCGGCTTCCGGGCAGCGCGATGGCTTCAAGTGTTTGTATTTCATGCTGAGTTCGCCCGTCGGGCGGTTTGGTTTTCCAGGGTATTCCTTTGGGTTGGCGGTCTGCGAAGGACTGCTTGAGACGTCGGTAGTAGCGCGTAATGAACCGGTTTCTGTCCAACGCGACCAAGAAGGTCGACGCCAAGGGAAGGGTGTCGGTGCCTGCGGTGTTCCGCACGGTGCTGGCGGAGCGGAATATCACGGAGCTCTACTGCTTCCAGGATTTCGTCTTCCCGGCAATCAGCATCGGCGGTCCCGATCTGCTCGACCGGTTCGAGCGGCAGATCGACCAGGAGGACCCGTTCTCGGCGGAAGCAAACAGCATGTCGCTGCTGATCCATGGCGGCGGCGTGTTCGCGAAACTCGATGCCGAGGGGCGGTTGATGGTCACGGACTTCATCCGCGATTTCACCGGCATCGATACGGAGGTCACATTTGTGGGGCGGGCGGATCACTTCCAGCTTTGGGAGCCGCAGGCATTTCAGGAAGCGCAGGCGCAAGCGCGCAAGGCCCGTCTCGGCGGGCGGGCGGGCGCCTGATGAAACGGGGAAACGGAATGGCGGGGAATCCTGGCACAATCGATGCCGATGGCGGACCGGTTCGTCACATTCCGGTTATGCTTGTCGAGGTGCTGGCTCAATTGAAGCCGGCGCCCGGCAAGATCATTCTCGACGGCACGTTCGGCGCGGGCGGCTATTCCAGCGCGCTGCTGGAGGAGGGCGCCGAGGTTATCGGTCTCGACCGCGATCCGAACGCGATTGCCGCGGCCGGCGATCTTCTCGCCCGTTACCCGCGCCTGTCTCTGCATCACGCCCGTTTCTCTACGCTCGATCGCTTTGCGCCCGAAGGCGGACTTGATGGCGTGGTTCTCGATATCGGCGTCTCCTCCATGCAGATCGACGAGGCCGAGCGCGGCTTCTCCTTCCAGAAAAACGGCCCGCTCGACATGCGCATGTCGGGTGAGGGCGTTTCCGCCGCCGATGTCGTCAATCGGGCGAAGGTCGGTGATCTGATAAGGATTTTCGGCATTCTCGGCGAGGAAAAGAACGCCGGCCGCATCGCCCGCGCGATCGAGAAGAAGCGCGCCGAAGAGCCGTTTGCGACCACGCGCGACCTCGCTGGCCTGATCGAGATCGTCACCCCGCGCCGCGCCAAGGACAAGATCCATCCGGCAACCCGTGTGTTCCAGGCGCTCCGCGTCTATGTGAATGACGAACTCGGCGAACTGGCCGGCGCGCTGCTGGCGGCCGAACGGGCCTTGAAGCCGGGCGGCGTGCTGGCGGTGGTCACTTTTCACTCGCTCGAGGACCGGATCGTCAAGCAGTTCATTTCGGCGCGTCTCGGCAAGGCCGGCGGCTCGCGCCATCTGCCGGAGGTCGCGCCCGCGCCCGCTCTTTTCGATCAGTCGGGCAAGGCCATGATTGCCGCGAGCGAGGCCGAGGCCGCGGAGAACCCGCGCGCGCGCTCGGCCAAGCTCAGGGTCGCGATCCGCACCGGGGCGCCTGCGCCCGAAACCGGGCTCGATGCCTTCGGCCTTCCGTCCCTTGCCGATATTTCCCGCCTTGGAGGCGCCTGATGCTTCGTCCGCTCGATCTCATCCTCATTCTGGTCATGGTCGCGACCGCGACGGTCACCTACACGATCAAATACAGCGTCGAGGCGACCTATGACGAGGTCCGCGCGCTCGACGACCAGATCGCGCTGGAGCAGAACAATATCGACCTGTTGAAGGCCGACGAGGCGCTCTTGACCCAGCCCGCCCGCATGGCCCGGCTTGCCGAGTTCTTCGCAGCCGAGCTCAACCTGCACCCGGCCGAACCGGAGCAGATCGCGACGCTCGACCAGCTTCCCCCAATCAAAGCCGAGCCCGTCGAAGAGGAACTGCCGCCGCTGATGGCTGGCGACGCCCCCGACGGCACGGATATCGTCATAACCGGATCGGTGACACCATGATCAAGCTCCCCGGCATCCTCAAACTGAAGCCCAAGCTGAAGCCCAAGCTGAAGCCCAAGGCGCGTCGTGCTGCGAAGGCCACGGAAGATGCAGCGCGGCCCGACGTGTTCCAGGGCACGGCAAAGAAACGGGTCAATCTGGCGCGCAGCCGCGTCGGCTTCGTCACCTTCGCTTTTGTCGCCGTCTATGCCGTGATCGGCGGGCGGCTGGTGCACTATTCGCTGGCCAAGGATGATGGCGCGGTTGCCCGCGCGGCGATGCCGCTGACGCTGGCGCGCCGCCCGGATATCGTGGACCGCAACGGCGCGGTGCTTGCCACCGACGTCCGGATGATGTCGCTTTACGCCGACCCCTCGATGATCACCAGTGCCGACGACGTTCTCGACGCGCTGCTGCCGATCTTCCCCGATCTCGATGCCAAGCGCGCCTACCGGCTGCTAAACTCCAAGGGCGAATTCGTCTGGCTGAAGCGCCAGATCACGCCCAAGCAGCAGAGCCAGGTGCTGGCCGCCGGCGTGCCCGGCGTCGGCTTCCGCCCGGAGGTGCATCGCTTCTATCCCGGCGGCCCGCAGGCGGCACATATTCTCGGCCTTGTCGATATCGACAATCGCGGCCTGTCCGGCATCGAACGCTATATGGACAGGACCGACGGGATTTCCGGTCTGATGGGCCTCGGCCTCTCCGGCGCGATGGACCTGAAGCCGTTCGAAACCTCGATCGACCTACGCGTCCAGAGCATCCTGCGCGACGTTCTGGTGGAAGGCGTCAACAAGTTCCACGCCATCGGCGCGACTGGAACGGTTCTCGACGTCAACACCGGCGAGATCATTGCGCTCGCATCGGTGCCCGATTTCGATCCGAACAATCCGCCGCCGGCGACCGATCCGCGCATGCTGAACGACGCGATCACCGGCGTTTACGAAATGGGTTCGACCTTCAAGGCCTTCACGCTGGCGATGGGGCTGGAATCCGGCAAGTTCAACATGAACAGCCTTGTGGATGCGAAGACGCCGCTGATCTTCGGCCGCTCGCGCATTCGCGACGACCATGCCCAGAACCGGATTCTCACCTATCCGGAGGTCTTCACCTATTCCTCCAATATCGCCGCGTCGCGTATCGCCGCCGCCGTCGGTCCGGATTACCAGCGCACCTTCCTGGAAAATCTCGGCCTGCTCGACAAGATGGACACCGAGATCGGCGGCGCGGGAACGCCCCAGCGGCCGCAGAAATGGGGCGGCGTCTTCTCCGCGACCGTCTCCTTCGGCCAGGGCGTGACCACGACCTCGCTGCAGACGGCAGCCGCCGCGGCGGCGCTGGTCAATGGCGGCAAGCTTCTGACGCCGACCTTCCTGCCGCGCAGCCAAGAGGAGGCCGACCGGATCGCCAAGCACGTGGTTTCCCAGGAAACCAGCGACAAGATGCGCTATCTGCTGAGGCTGAACGGCACGGACGGCTCGGGCCGCAACGGCCAGGTGCCGGGCTACCGCGTTGGCGGCAAGACCGGCACGTCGGAGAAGATTATCGATGGGAAATATTCGAAAGATCGCAACTTCAACGCTTTTCTTGCCGCATTTCCCATGGACAACCCGCAATATGTCGTCCTCGTGACGATTGACGATGCCAAGAAGGTCGAGGGGGTCCCCGGTCGTACGGCCGCCTGGAATGCCGGGCCGATGAATGGCGAGATCATTCGCCGGACGGCGCCCATCCTCGGCGTTGATCCCGATTTCGGCGCGGAAGGGGCAGCCCTCCTCGCTTCCTACTGATGCCATGCCATCCGGCCCGCCGGGTGCAGAACAGAGACTGATACGATGAAACTGAGCGCTCTCGCCGGAACGGCCTTTCCCGAACTGAATGCGGCGCTTGCCGGCAACTCCGGCGCGCTCGACATAACCTCCCTGACCGCCGACAGCCGCAAGGCCGAGCCCGGCGCGCTGTTCGTGGCGATCGCCGGCAGCAAGGCGGATGGCGCTGCCTTCATCGATGACGCCGCCCAGCGCGGCGCGGTTGCCGCCATCAGCGCCTCGCCGCACGAGGGCGCGCACATCCCGGTGCTGACCGTCGACAATCCGCGCGCCTTTCTGGCGATCGCCGCCGCCCGTTTCTATGACGCGCAGCCGGAAGCCATGGTGGCCGTCACCGGCACGGCCGGCAAGACCTCCGTTGCCTCCTTCACCCGTCAAATCTGGGCCCATGCCGGCCTTGCCGCCGCCATGATCGGCACCACCGGCGTGACCGCTCCCGGCCGCACGGAATACGGCTCGCTGACCACGCCCGATCCGGTGGCGCTTCACGCACTGCTTGCCGAGCTTGCCCGCGACGGCGTTACCCATGGCGCGATGGAAGCCTCCAGCCACGGGCTCGATCAGTACCGGCTCGACGGCGTGCGGCTTTCGGCCGGGGCGTTCACCAATCTCGGCCGCGACCACATGGACTATCATCCGACCGTGGAGCATTATTTCGCGGCCAAGATGCAGCTTTTCGAGCGGGTTCTGCCAGCAGGTTCGCCAGCTGTGATCAACGCCGATGATGAATGGTCGGATCGTGCGATTGCCGCGGCGGAAAATGCGGGCCAGCGCGTTCTCACCGTCGGCCGCAAGGGCGCATTTCTGGCGCTGAAGCGCGTCGAGCAGAAGCGTGACAGCCAGTTCGCCGAAATCCTGCACGACGGCACGATCCACGAGGTGCGGCTGCCGCTTGCCGGCGAGTTCCAGATTTCGAACGCGCTGGTCGCCGCCGGTCTTGCGATTGCGACCGGCGTTGATGCCCGAACCGCGCTTCTGGCGCTGGAAAAGGTGGAAGGCGCGGCGGGCCGGCTTCAGCTTGCGGGCAAGGCCGGAAACGGCGCGCTTGCCTATATCGATTACGCCCACAAGCCCGATGCGCTGGAAAAGGTGCTCACCGCGGTGCGGCCGTTCACCACCGGCCGGGTCGTCGTGGTCTTCGGCTGCGGCGGCGATCGCGACCGGGGCAAGCGTCCGATCATGGGCGAGATCGCCACCCGGCTTGCCGATATCGTGATCGTCACTGACGACAATCCGCGCTCAGAAGTGCCCGCGGAAATCCGCTCGGAAATCCTGGCCGCGGCCCCCGGCGCGACCGAGATCGGCGATCGGGCCGAGGCGATCGCCCATGCCGTCGGCCTGTTGAAGACGGGCGATACACTGATCGTAGCCGGCAAGGGACACGAGGAAGGGCAGACGGCGGGCGGCGTGACCCGACCCTTCTCCGACCTTGCCGAAGTCAAGAAGGCATTGGAGGGCCGCGCATCGTGAGTTTGCTTTGGACATCAGCCGAAATGGTCGAGGCCATGGACGGGCGTCCCGTGGGCGAACTGCCGGAAGGCGTCTCGGGCATTTCCATCGACAGCCGCACGATCTCCCATGGCGAGGCGTTTTTCGCCATCGCCGGCGACCGGGTCGACGGCCACAAATTCGCAGGCCTCGCCGCCAAGAACGGCGCGACGCTCCTGGTCGTGTCCGAGGCCAAGCTGCCGGCGCTGGGAAGGCTGACCTGCGGCATGATCGTCGTTGACGATGTGCTGGAGGCGATGGGCCGGCTGGCGATGGCGGCGAGGGCGCGCACGGACGCGCGCATCATCGCCGTCACCGGTTCGGTCGGCAAGACCAGCACGAAGGAAATGCTCGCCGCCGGGCTGAAGGCCTCCGGCAAGGTTCATGCGGCCGTCGCCTCGTTCAACAACCACTGGGGCGTGCCGCTCACCCTTGCCCGGATGCCGGCCGATACCGAATTCGGCGTGTTCGAGATCGGCATGAACCATTCCGGCGAGATCCGGCCGCTGACGAAAATGGTGCGCCCGCATGTGGCGGTGATCACCACCGTCGCCCCGGTCCATATCGGCAATTTTTCCGGCATCAAGGAAATCGTCGCAGCCAAGGCCGAGATTTTGGAAGGCCTGGAGCCTGACGGCGCTGCGATCCTCAACCGCGACATCGATGCCTTCGATACGCTGGCGCGGGTCGCCCGGCGCTACGGTGCCCGCGTCGTTTCCTTCGGCGAGCATGCCAAGGCCGACTATCGGCTGCTCGAATACCGCACCGTCAGCGACAGGAAGAACGAGCGGGGCCATGTTCTGGCGGCGCTCGGGACCGAGGAGCCGACCGCCTTCAACCTCGGCCTGCCGGGCCAGCATATGGCCGAAAACGCGCTTGCGGCCCTTGCGGCGATCGCCGAGGCTGGCGGCGATGTCCATGCCGCGCTTGAGGCGTTCGAAACCGTCGAACAGATGAAGGGCAGGGGGCGGCGTCAACGCCTGAAAGCGCCCGATGGCGTCTTTACGCTGATCGATGAAAGCTATAATGCCAACCCGGCCTCGATGCGGGCGGCGCTCGAGCTTCTGGGCTCCGGCAACGAGCCCGGCCGGCGGATCGCGGTTCTCGGCGACATGCTCGAACTCGGCGATTACGCCCGCGAGGCGCATGAGGCGCTCGCCGGTCCGCTGGTCGCGGCCGGCGTGACTGATGTCTGGCTTGCCGGCGAGGAAATGCAGGCGCTCAGCGAGGCGCTGCCGGAAAGCATTGTTGTGGAATATCGCGACAACGCCGCCGAATTGGCTGAATTCGCCGTTGGCTCTGTCGCGGCTGGCGACACGATAATGTTAAAGTCGTCAAACGGAATGGGATTCGGCGTCATCGTTCAGAAACTGACCGAGACCTATCCGGCGGAAGGGTAAACCGGGCGTAAACAATTTCGTGGCATACCGGTGTTCAACATGCTGCGAACAACAATAAATGATTGCGCCCGCCGTGGCCCGAAAGGGAATGACGGCGCGCGCTCTGCCTTCTCTGGAAAGGGGCGTTCATGCTGATTTGGCTCGTGGAGTTGTCGGACAGGTTCCAGTTTTTCAATCTGTTCCGCTACATCACATTCCGCTCCGGCGCCGCCGTATTCACCTCGGCACTGATCGTCTTCCTGTTCGGCCCGCGCATTATCGCAGCACTGCGGTTGCGCCAGGGCAAGGGCCAGCCGATCCGCGCCGACGGGCCGCAGACCCATTTCAAGAAGGCCGGCACGCCGACCATGGGCGGGCTGATGATATTGGCCGGCATCATCGGCTCCGCGCTGTTGTGGGCCGATCTTTCCAATGCCTATGTGGTGGCCACGCTGCTGGTGACGCTCGGCTTCGGCGCGATCGGTTTTTACGATGACTATCTCAAGGTCACCAAACAGTCCGACAAGGGCTTTTCCGGCCGCCGCCGCCTGTTCTTCGAATTTGTCATCGCCGGCGTCGCGGTGGCTTTCATGATGTATGCCGCCAATCTCGCCAGCATTGACGGCGCGACCCTCGGCTCGGCGCTGACCTTTCCGTTCTTCAAGGACTTCGTGATCGACCTCGGCTGGTTCTTCATCCCGTTCGGCGCTTTCGTGATCGTCGCCGCCGGCAATTCGGTCAACCTCACGGACGGGCTTGATGGCCTCGCCACCGTGCCGGTGATGATCGCCGCCGGCTCCTTCGCGCTGATCGCCTATGTCGTCGGCAACACCGTGTTCGCGACCTATCTCCAGATCAACTACGTGCCGGGCACCGGCGAACTGGTGGTGCTTCTCTCCGCCGTGATCGGGGCCTGCATGGGGTTCCTGTGGTT
>MDSV01173558.1_pt1 | contig 14867 bp, 6 predicted proteins | sample 810851 | NCBI WGS metagenome assembly MDSV01 (sample SAMN05326640, study PRJNA326480) | marine metagenome | isolation source: seawater | place: Atlantic Ocean: North East | collected 2012 | reverse complement strand
TATGAGGATGAAAATTGTTTACACTCATCAGAACCTAACCACATCTAGAAATGGTGTCCTTTGGTTGAATGGTTCCCAACCAATGTTGAATCAACTCAACCTCCTTCCATCCGGCCAACTCGAACTTCAATTCTTTTGCAAAGATATGTTGGGCAACGTGGGTTCAACAAATATATCAGGTTTGTATTTCACTGAGTTAGGACCATACTCAGAAATTCACTTTAATGGCACCAACTACCATGATGGCTCCAATGGGATTTCTTACGTAGGGGCAAACATGACCGTATATTCGAACTATATTGCGAATGGAAATGGCAACGTAACGCTAAATTTATCCGTCTATAGATCCAATTCAATCGTGTATTCGGACAGTTCAAACAGTTCAATTGAGTTTGATTTGGTGAATCTATCTCAGGGTGCATACCGATTAAAATTCACCACCTGTTCAACAGTATACTGTACCGTATCCAATGAATTCATTGAGATAGATAGAACTGGACCAACCAGACCAGGAGTTATGTTTGCAAATAACTTGACACTAGTGCAATCAAACAGTACAGTAAACATTGGCAAACAAAGCGTACTCAGTGTAATCTCTCCGGGCGACGTATCCTCTGGACTCGCCCGTACTGTGTGCTATACAAACATGAATTCAGTGCAATGGAATTTCAACCAAACAATGGTTTTCTCCCCGTACTTGGAATCCCTCTTATCAACGAACACCACACAGGAACTTACCTGTAAAGGATTCGACCATGTAAACAACCCATCTGCAGCCTACACTATCACGATGGACGGAGATTTTGTTGACCCAGTAGCCTTTTTGTCTTTGAATCGATCTAATGGGTTCCTATTCCCTGACAGTGAAGTTACAATTCTTTGCACAGAGGAACCCACTGACACTGTAACCTTGATTGTCGAGGGTTCTTTGCAAACTACATTTACTCAAAATCTAACGGCAAATCGAACATACCAGATCAATGAGATTGGTGGGCTAAACAATCAATCGCAATTGGTGAATTTCACAGCTACGTGTTTCGATGAGCATAACAATTTCCACTCAATTCAAATGAACAATATCGATTATCGAAAGGATTTAGGAGAACTCAATTTCACATTCAGGAAGATATTGGCAGTAAACGGAAGTCAATTTGTAGGAAATGGTTCGACAATAGAATTCTCTCATGACTTGCCAATTGGAATCACAACCATCACGGCCTCAATCAACGGAAGCGAGGTTTGGGAGCAAAATTACTCATCTACATCGAGAATTGAATTGACGCACAATGAGTGGAATAATATCTTTCAAAACACAGATTGGAATACGATGATTAGCCTTTATGCAGTTCATTCTTCAAACGGAACGAACATATCGAACCAAGTCATAATAGGGGACTTTAGAAAATTGCAATATACTGAATTTGTATCGACTTCCAATATTGAACTATCTAACGGATCATCGGTACATGTAGCATACACTTATTCGATGTGTAGTTTCATAAATTCGCAAATTACTGAAACCTATCCGAATTCAGCAAGCGTGATCCAAGTCAATCAAACCAGCAAAACTGGAATAAACCTTACAATGCCATTTGGAATCCTTGATTATCAAATGTTTACCATCTCACGGGAAGATTGCGTAGGAAATATCGGCCAAGATATTCTCAATATCTCCAGGGACATAATTGAACCAACTGTGACGCTGGAGGGCGTGCTTAATGGCATGATTTCATCCAATCGAATGCTGATATTGAGTGCAACTGATGATTCAGTGATTTCGAACCTAACACTGACTATTCACAACTCAACCAGTCAAAAATTAGTTTGTACCTCGGTTTGCAATTTCTATCTTCCGACAGATTTGCGATTTAACCATAATGAATCCGGGCTTATTGTAATTAGTATTTCAACACAAAGTGGCCAACAAAGAACGACAAGCATACTATTCACCGTGGACATAGAAGTTACTCCACCAAGCATCGGACAACAATCAGAAAATTATTCCCATCCATATGTTGGTGTGCATTCGAAATTAGCCATAACTAGTGACGAACCTGCAGCGGAAATATGTGCCTCAGTACTAGGGTCATCGAGCAGTGTTTGCGTCACAAATGTCACAGTAATGCATTGGCAAGTACCTCAATTTTCAATCCGGCAGAATTTTACTCTACGGACTAATGTAACAGATCTCCATGGCAACTATGCTGAAACATTTTACTCATTTACGTACATACCGCAGGGCGGCTCGTTCACGCAAACGAATTACTATTTACGCCAAGCCTCCTATGTTGAATTGGTCCATAATTCCGAGGTACCAGTTACCATTACATTGGACGGTATAATTTCGGGGTCCAGCTCCAATGCCACATTCTTAATCGATATCACTGGAAGACATTACTTGAATGCAACATTGGAGGATGCTTTGGGACATGTTACCTTTGAATCGATATTTATTCTCTATGATACAACAGCGCCTACACTTAACCTATCGCTTTCAAATTCGACATACATGGGAAGGAACAGTTCAATCAATGTCTATGCAGAAGATTCGATTTCCAACATTACATCATTGCATATTCAAGTCGAAGAGAATGGTCGTATCTGTAACCATGTGGTGTATCCTTCAAGCAGCAATATAAACCAAACAGTGCACCTACACACAATTCTCGCAGGTAATTGTGTCATCAATTCAAATGATATTTTCTCCTTCAATATTTCTGTAGTCACCTTCAACGAAGTTGGCCAAAACTCAACAACAACATACAGTGCATCTTACTATGGACGGCATTTGGCTGGCATGCTAATCGGTACAAATTATTCAGAATCAACTCAATTTACAATTTATGTTTCAAATCACTCAGAGTTAAGTTGCGCAACAAATCACCTTGTTCCCACACAACTGTTCATAACCGCAAATGGAGGGAATTATACCACTGCAGGTCAAATGATCAATTGGGATTCAGGCAGTGCTACACTTACCTGTCATTTTATTGATGTATTGTCAAATAAATGGGAGCAATCATGGAATGTCATCTTCGTGCTTAATGACATCCAAATTGACATTGATGTATTGAACAACTCAGAAGACATCACGCGCTTTGGGAGATCTAATATTGGGTATTCTATGACCAGTTCAACCGACATTACGGGGATGTTTTACTATCTCAATTCTAACGCAGGTATCCAACTATTGAAACAGAATGACACAATTGAAATCCTCGCACCTGATGGAAATTACACGATCAGGATTCAAGCCATATCGACACTCGGATATGTGAGCGAGCAAAGCATTGACTTCACCCTTGATAGCTCACCCCCTACTTTAGAAATATCCAATGGGACCTCATGGGCAATCATCAATCAAACAAAAAACATCTACATCAAAGGTCTAACAGAAACCATCAATCTGCAACATTATGATATCGCATGTGGCTTAAACAACAGTGTGGCCTCAGATGATGCAGATATTGTTTCCATCACAACTGGTGGGGCGTCCATCAGGATTGGAAATTTAACCAATCAAGTATCTATAACCATTACTGATTGTGTTGGAATAGAATCCAAAACAACATATAACATTGTTCGTATTTCAAACATCCCAATTCAAAACTTAACCTCAATTCTGAACTCTACTATCAACGGTGGTTCAGTTACCTCCGGAGTCAACTCGTCATATCTGATGTCAGTTCCCGGAGCACTAAGCGTCGAAATCACATGTTCAACAACAACCGGGCAGATAAGTTGCACTGAAGTTGGAAAAAATACCTGGAGGATGGATTTATTTGGTGTGCAGTCAGATGGAGTAATGGAAATTGATTTCTTGGATCAGATCGGAAATTCAAGAATTTTAAGTTTGAACATAAGCTCAGATGCCATAGCACCAACATGCGTCCATAGAGGCGTCAAGATTGGCGGTACATTGCACCTAAAGACGTTGATGAATTTCGTAGTCGAATGCAGCGACAATTATGGACAATTGCAACACATATCAATAACAAACCAAGGAATAAACCAAATCGAATTTGAGCAAAATAACATCAGTATTCATCTCTCATCAGGCAACCTTACCATACAATCAAGGGACCTTTTCGGTAACGTCTATGAGCAGAGTTACAATGTCTTGGTCGATGTATCGCCGCCAACAGTTCATTGCCGGTTAGACGGTGTACAGATGAACACCTCAGAAATTCATTACGTTCGGACTGTTTCGACGATTTCCTGTGAAGTGAATGATCTTGTCTCCGTACAAACCAATTTGTCGTTGACAACCTCGAACTTCTCAAACACCACCACGCTATTAGTTGAGAAAACAAGCCAAAACCAAACCGTAATCCTAAATGTACCACTTCAATCACACGGGACAACAAACGAGTTTGTGGTCAGAAGCATAGATGCACTAGGAAACATGTATTCCTCTGCCTATACTCTATCCTTTGACACATATTACCCCGAAATTACCCCTGTAGTCAAAAATTCAGATGGGAACTTGATTGAAAACCATGGACTGTTCGCATCAGATGGAACCTATGAGTTATGGATCAGTGACGAAACCGACATCACATCATCTGCTGATGTAACTTGTGAATCAGGAAATATTTACCATTATGATTTCAAGAATTTCATTGAGATACTACCATTACCAGGGGACAGAGAGTCCTGCGGAAGTTATGCATCCCTCGTATCCATTGCAACTGATGCTGCAGGAAATCAAATGCAATATTCGATCGAGCTTATTTTTGATTCAGAAGCGCCAGAACTCATTCTGAGCAGCACGTGCCCCATTTCAGGAAATGGAATTTCAACTGTCTTGCGGAGCTGTCAAATTGTTATGATTGCCGACGACGATTCAAACTCTGTAGTCAAGATGACATTGTATGTGAATGACCAGTTGATAGGGGTGTACAACAACTCTCATGCTTTCGATCTTGAGAACCTACCGTCGAATGAAATACAAAGAGTCAGTCTAATCCTTTCTGATGAAGTTGGAAGAAGTTTGATGAGTTCTTTTGATCTAAGAATTCAAGGTGAATTGTTTACAAACATATCAAGAGATAGTTGTGCTCAGACGCAGTTAAGATGCGAACCTAGTTTACAATTGATGTATGATTATCTATTGACCGGTAATGCTGACATAGATTTGGAACTTTCAGCAATCGAACAAGGAAGTGTAGAATTAGTGTCATTTAACGCAACACTATGTCACCAAGATTATGACCTCCCATGCATCTCCTACTCTCAATTACCACTATCGATTTCCACAAGTGGAGCAGGTGGCTATTGGGCATTCGACTATACAGTCGTAGATAACTTGGGTAGGACACACTCCGCCTCAGCTACATTATTAATCGAGGAAACGGAACCTGGAATAAATATCTTAGAGGCTTATCCACGTCAAGTGAATGAAGGTATGGTTTTGGTTTGTGATACCTGTTATGTAATGGTGAAGGTTGATTTGGACCACAGCCCTATGATTACATCGAACGCACAGATTGATTCTGTGATTCAAACATCAATCAATGAATGGATGATCAAATTAAATCTATCAGAAAGTAGAATTGAACGAAGCGCGAACTCTGTTGAATTAGAGGTCATGTCTGCTGGAGGAAAGAGTGTGTCAACCTCAATTCCAATTGAATACTTGGAGCCGTTCTTAATTGTTCCAAGAATCAGTGACGTCAGCACATGCACCGACAATGCACCTCTCTTGCTGGACTCGCAGAGAAACCCCTCCTTCCTCTGCTTGTATGACTCAAACGACCTAAATGAGGACGGAAATCAACTTGAATTGTTGCTGGATGTTTATTTGAGCCATGATGCACCGATTGGCTTAGAAATACAAAACTGTTTCATTTTGGGAACATCTGAATGTGAGAATACGAGCTTTGTATTCAATTCGACCAGCGAGACCATACCGATTAAATTGAAAACTAAAGCAGACTCATGGGGGATATGGATGGAATATGAATTCCGAATATATCTGGATTACATGGAAGAACCCATAGTGCAAACAATAGCCTTGGTCGAACGTGATGATTTTGTTGCCAATATCATGATTGACGAAAGTGAATCAAACATCACAATTCTTGAATCAGGACGCGTAGAGTTTGAAATGCATCTGAATTTGGATGTTGAACTGGCTGGACATTCCGACTTGGATGTGTCCGCTTATCTCGACTTGTTTAAATCCGAATTGATGAAGGCTAACTGCACCATGAGCGGATCACAGTACAGCGTCACTAATCAACAACTTGGTTCATTTAATTTGCAGGAAACTATAGGACATTCTCAAGAGAATTGCATAACTGAAGTAAGTATAATCTCCAAAAATCAAATAGTGATTTACTCAGTTTCGGACTGGTCAGAGTATCAAAATCGTACTTTGACTGGTGACGAGATTGGAATCTTCCATCTGTTCGTGCCGAATAATTTCCAAATTGAATATTTTGCCCCGATTGAAGATTCGCCTGATAATTTGTTTTGGAGAATTGATAAATTTAAGGTTTCATCAAATCAAGAATCCCGTCCAAAAACAGAGTGGAATCAGTCGATATGTGATTCCATTGCCACAATCGAAAGCGGTACATTAGGACAAAAAATAGATGGTGAAACGCTGAAAAATTGCCTTGAATCGTTCCGCGATGCTGATGGTGTTTACGCTTTGGGACTGGAATTGAAGATGAGAACAAACCAGGGCGATACAACTGTTCAAGTCTTGTGCAGAGATGAATTACCATCGAATTTCTTGGACGGCTGGTTAAATCCCGAGTATTATGAACGTGACCATTGCTGGCAAAAAAATCTCAACACTATCCAGCGTGACAATGTGTACAAATCAATAGAACTGGTACTACTGATCTGTGATTTACGTTGTAAAATCGATGCCGATTACTCGCCTGACAAAGAAATAATTGATAGCGCTCAAGTAGTGTATTTCGATGAAAAATTGACTTCAAATAACCAGCCACTCGTCAAGGCTGAGTTCAGTTCCTCTAGAGCAACGTTCGTAATCGCTGCGCTTGCATCGTGCTCTGTAATAGCGGTTCTATTCTACATCATGTCTAAGGAAAAAGCAAGAAAATTATTATCAGAATTGTTAACCTCCTCGAAATCATCTAATTCCAATGATGGAGAATGATTTATATCAGCAGCATAGGTGGTAACCTTATGGATACGACAACAATTGCAGCAATCACGGCCGCAGCAGCCTTCTTCGGTGGAACCGTGGTGTATTTTTTTACAAGAGACGTACAATCTGATTTGATAATTTATGATGACGATCTAAGGGCAATGGGCTTGCTTCGGGAAAGGGATAAAGTTGCCGAGATTTTTCTTATGAAAAATGAAGATAAAAGAATTTCTTTTGCCAAGGATCAGTATGCCAAAGCGGAGGATGCAAAAGAAGTGTATGATGAAGATATGCAAGAGCTAGAGGCAGCTATTGAAAGACTAAACAACTCACTCAATCCGATTATTGAAAGTATTTCTAGTCAAGGCAGTCAAGGTCAAGAAGAAATAATGTCACAAACGAAGTTCACCAGACCATTCATGAAATTGACTGACCACCTCGCTCAACTGTCAATGAAACTCAACGCTTACGCACTCGAATGCTCCAAGTCAAGATTTTTTGAGAATGTCAAGCAGGGTTACGGAAAAGATACGGTCATAGAAAACATGGTCGAAAAATCTGATGGTCAAACTGTCGTAGTGACAAAGTTCGACCCGTTCTTGAAAGCACAAATGAAATCCATGGAACTTAAAATGGACACACAAGAGAAGATTCATGAGAGATTTTTGTCCGAAAAGTGAAGTGGTTCTTTGTCAGAGGTGCCAGTGAATAAAGTTCGCGAGTTAATCGCGAAACTTGTCGAACAGTTCAAACTCCATATCGAGGAAAAAACATGATTGATAGAAGTGTTTTGAAAGACTCCTTAAACAGGCGCCTGACGTTCCACAGTAGTTCAAGGAGAAAAGGTCCAAAACTGTACAAAAAACTTCGTAAAATGAACGATAGTTTTCTCGCTAAGCGCAAGATTCCCGCAGAAGATTTGGAAGAATTCGTCCGACTTAATCTCACCATTGAATTCGCTTCGATCTTATCCGCTAAAAGAATACCAAAAGCAACAATCGATCTTAGCGAATTCCCTGAGTTAGAACGCGCATGGAATAATACAGCCGATGAACTTGAAAAACTCTAGGTGATTGTATTGCAAATCATGCGTAAATCAGCAAACAAATTCTCACAACTGATTACATTCACAGATTTTATTGGATTAATTTTCTTTTTGTTTGTATTGGTTGAAGCAAATATTGATGCCAATTTTTCAGATTCAAATCGAGAGTATACCATAGGATTATACTTTTCACTTGCAGTAATATGCATTCATTTGGCAAATGTATATGCATGGGAAAAAGATGTAATCGATTTTTGTTTTGAAATTGCCTCTTTCTTGTGGGTCATAATTCTGCTCATCTATTTACTGCCCCCTACGACAATATTTGCGCAAGCAAGCAGTCCTGTGTTTGTGTTGATTCTTTTCCGAAATCTAACGCGTCAAAGGATCATTGAGTTGGATGATTGGACGACAATAAAGAAATTAGTATCTAAGTTCTCATTAAAACCCTCAAAAACAAACACGCCGCGAGTCATTGCAATATTGGTATGTAAAAATTCTAAAATGGGAACTGAATTGGATTTTATAGCACCTTCAAGACCTGACAATTTAACCCCCTCTGATGACAAAAAGCACTTTGGGCAAAGACCCCTCTTCAAATCGACACCCTACTTTTTCCTCGATGAAACGAACTCCACCTCAACTCTAGCACAATATGTGATACCATCTGAATCGACTTTTCAAAATCTCGACTTGCAATCAACATTGAGCATACCGCCAAACCTAAACAATGTTAGAGACATAGCACTGGCTTACTTTTTTCAAATTGATTTTTTTGGTGTTCAAGAAAATGACAACGGCGATGACAAAATGAGTCGATTAGAAATTGAACATTATCTATCGAATGGATACCTAAGCACATTTTCTCACAAAAAAATGGAACTGCGAAATAACACCCAGATCACGTACCAAATCACCCATGATTGGGAGCGGCACGAACTATCCAGGATTGTAGGGTACCTAAATGGTTCAATAGTGAGCGAGAATGTCAACGAGCAATGGGGCCGAGTTTCTGATTATTTCCAAGAAAAAATTAAAGAATTGTATGCTCAGAAAGGGGAACACCACTTCCTTGCAGGAATTCATTTTTTATGTGCAGTTGAGTCACTTAATCAGCAAGCAAACACTGAACGCTGGGAAGGCATGATTACTTCTTTTTCATCAACCCTCAGATTCATGCTGCCCAGCTTGAAAAGCGCCGGGTTATCTGAGGGCGCGAAAGCTAAGTTGGATTTACGAAAATTGTTCGTTGAGATCACTGAAAAAACAGAAACAATTCTAGCAAAACCTGTTGAAGAATTTATCAAATATCATGACGAAGTGTTAGAAATTGCGAATCAAGAACAAGACGGCAAGTTGTATGAAATTCTCAACAAAACTGTTCAAAACACAATGAATGAACTTCAAAAAACGATATACAAAAGAAAATTGTCCAAAAAAGGTCGATACAGTGTATCTCACCTCATCAATCATAGGAGAGGTACTGTTGCAGGCGCAACACTAGCCCTATCCTATCTCGCTCGTCAAATTTCAAGTGGAGGGAAATTATGATTGGCAAACGTGGAATAAAGTTCAGTGATGACCAAGTAAGAGGGATCATCTACGCGCTTTATAGGTCGATGCATATTGCTTTCTTTGAAACAGCAACGAAAACGATCCGTAAAACTCAACTCGAGACCATGATTGATGGCACACACAACCCTGCAAAGTACTTTTCAAAAATTGAGGAGAATTACAATGGTATGTCCCGATTAACTAAACCTGATGTATTTTCGGGCATTGTAGAAATGCTGTCAGCGGATCAGTATGAACCATTCACATCCCCTTGGATTCAGCCATGTCGAGCGCAATCTGTAAATTGTACCAACCAAACTGTTTCCCAATCATCCAGTAACCCAAATAATGCGATTTCAGATGATACGACACTCACGCTTTCTCACATTTTGTTAAATGTCTTGAAGGGGCAGAATGACTCTTGTATCTCATGCACTAAAGATCACAACAGTTACACACTAAAACAACATCTGAAAATCATGCAGTCTGAAACGCACAATCAAGCAAGATGCGTATTAATGCCGAACCCAGCATCGAAGAACATTGGCTTCATTCTCGACCTGAGATGGCACCTGGATGCATTCCACATCAAAAAGGTTCAATTGCACCAAAGAATGGAAAAATCATTTCATTTGTTTCTGAAAACACTTGGAATACTGAATGAAAAAGAACTGAAGTCAATTGTCGAGATTATCCGTACAAATACAAACATTCCAAAGCGCCATATAAGATTTAAAATCCCGAATTCCAGGAGCGTAAATGATTCTTTGAGCGATTTGGCCACTTTGGGGTACAATACAAAATTGAAAACAAGATCCAGTCAAAACTCGGAAACGCAACAATATTCCACTGAAATTATTGATGGAATCTCAACGCTAAAAAAGATCTCTGAGGAGGCGTGTAATCCAATGATGATTCGAACCGTACAAGCCATGCTCAAAATTGATAATCGATTGGGCAAACATACAGACCAACACAATAAACCATGGCCAATTGACTACCTCGGCATCGGCGATAAAATGCTGGCAGAGGTCCAAAGACAAATATCGATAAAATATACCAGCCGAGGGGATATGGATGACGTATTGTGGAAAATAGATGATCATCTCGATGCAGATCAAATTTGCATTTCGATATCTCCCGTACATTTTTGGGTGTGATGTTATGTTTGAGGAAAATAAGTCTGGGTTCATCAATAAAGCTCCAGTAATACTTGGTTATGCAGTGATCATGCTATGCATAATCCTGCCACTATCTTGGAATCCTGAAGCCTTTTTCTCTATCAACTCTGGTCAGAAGGTTGAAGCGATTGAAAAATTGTTGTTAGCGACTTTTCTGTCAGCAATAGTGTGTCTATGTGCTGCTGTAATGAATAAGCAATTTGATACACTTAGATTACCGTTCAGTAGGTATACGAACGGGCTCATCCTTGTGATAACTTTCTGTGTTCTTGGTTCCGTCGTGTGGTCCCTACCCGATGCGTTATTGCTCATTGCCGAGGCATTTGATCGATTTATGGCACAGATTCTAAGCATGATTTTGTTCATTATAGGACTGTACTTTTTCGCAGTAATTTCGTCGAAGGGGTTTCGACTGTTCGTCAGTCAAGGAGGAACACCTGTTGAACAGCCAGACATGGATACTCTCATTTGGGGTACTCAGTTGATAAAACGGATTCTAAGTTTCGATAATTTCTTCACCCAGAAGGAAATCCTGCAGAACAAGCACTTTGAATCCACGATTCGTAGTAAGGCACTTGATAACATTAAGCAAGACTTAGTGATGATAGATTTAGCAGATCCACTATGGGATTTCAAAAAATCATTCCGAACCATCACAAAACAAGTCTACCAGCATCTCCAAACCTATGGTTGGCCAAGTGAAGGAAAACCAAAAATGGAAGCGATCGAAACCCTGAGCAACTACATGAAAAAGAAGAATATCGATGATGAAATAATGAATAGATTTGTATTAATCTCGCTAAGACAAACCTTTTCAACACAAAAGAAGGCTGTAAACGGCGTTGAATTTTGGAACCTATTGAAACTTATTGATGGGTGCCCTACGCGTAAGGAATTCGAACAATCTCCTAACGATTATTTGCTTCGCCATTTTTTACAGGCGGACCGTTCAGGTAGTCAACTTAATTTTGAAAAGAGAGCAACCATTTTCCTCAACACAGTTAATGCTCAATTCTTGCGAGTAGGGGATTTGACACTGTTTAATTTAGAAAATGATTTCATTGACAAACAACTTGTGGTTGATGTGTTCATGAAGTGTTCCGAAGAGCACATATCGAACAAAGCGAGAAGACCCATTTCTGAAGCATATCCAAGGAGCCAAGCGGATGTCGTAAAAGAGTATCTACATATTTCCTCAGCAGCATATCTGGGAAGAGACATCGTGAACCCACTCAAAAAATTACTTCAAACTGCTGAAGCAGACTTATATTTTCCAATGGAGCGAGTTATAGAGCCTGAGAATAGCGAAGAGACGTTAGATAAAGTCAAGACATATTTCAATTCTGTCTGACAATCCCATAAGAGGTGAGCCCATGTCACAGACAAGTCTTCAAAGCTGGTCCGATAACGAGGGCTGGTTTGATGCGGCATATCCTGAAATAGACCATTGCTCATTGGTAACCGAAATAGAACTTCAAAGCCGTCCTGCCGGTGTTCATGTGCCACTCAAGGGACATGGTGCTGTATTGAACAAAATTTTTGCCATTCACAGAGCAGGAAAGCATGATGCCTTGTTAGAAGTAACCAATATCTACGAAGAAAGTGTTCGGCAAGACTTGGTTCCTTGCTTGATTGAACCAGAGGAGTTAAGGATTAATCTTGAAGTATGCAAGTGGTGCACCCTCAGGAAATCATGCGAGAATCAACAAGGCAACCAAATACACCGTATCGGAATTTCTGCACGCTCGAAGTACGCTACAAGAACTGGGATCAGAACCGACATCAAGACATTGCTTGAATGGTTTCAAAACGCCAATTACATGCATAAAAATACCAATATCGGCATGATTTTCAGTAAGGAAGAAGATCCATTCAAACCCGGTTTTGGGCGCAAGAATAATCGAAATTTGTTGCTCATACCACTGAATGAAGTTCAAGATGATGGAAATTCAAATCTTAACCATTGGGCTCATGTTTTTTATTCAGATATATTAGGGCGCTCTTTATCTGTCTCAGAAGCAATTCTCATTGACTATTTGCCTACTACAAACGCTGATTTCTCCCTAAGTGGTAAATCATACAAAACACTGGGTGAGCTAAAATCATTCTTTGAAACGTGTGATATTTCTGAGGGTTTGAATTTCAGCACTTTTTCCAGCAAATTAAATTCCTCACTAGTGATTAACATCGACGAAAGTAAGGAACAAAATCTACTGTACAATCAATTGTTCCAGAATCTAGAAGAATTCGGAAAGTCTGGGCTTATTGGTGTTGTTGAACACCAATTTCATAAAAGAAGTAAAGCAGAGAATACCCCTTTCATCATAAGCATCCTTTGGGAATTCTATCAATCGCTGCAAACAAATAAAACAATGCCAGATGATTGTGCACTCATAAAATTACGAGAGCATTGCATCTTATTTTCGAAGAACGGTAATGATTTGAACATACCCTCAAAATACAAGGTCATTAGAATTTGCAATATGAACCAATTAACACATAACTGGATGTTAATCGATGCTGAAAAGATGGCACGTGTTAACGGCAAAAACAATAACGACAAAACACGAATGCCGCAGCAATGGCTTCAACAAGAACCAAATCCGCCAAAATTGTTGCAAGACTGGTTGAGGTATTCCCCCAACTTCCAACAAATGGGCAGTAAAATCTTACCGCAATTTGATCTAAAGCGCTGGAATGCGGACAGAAGAGATAACCATAGACTAAGCAATGGCACTGTCTTAGCCAATTGGTTTTCAGCGTGTGAAATTTTTTCTGCCTATGCGATGAACACCCAATTTCTGAATTTAAAGAATGTTTCAGTCACTCCCGGATGGGATGCAAAGTTTTCTGATTTAGATGCCTTGTTTAGAGTTCTATTTTTCCAACATATTGAACACGATGGTCAGAAGGAGCGCCTCAAAAAGATGAAGGCAGATTTTTACGACCCGATTCATAAACGGCAACACCTGACAGAACTTCTAATTCATTTAGGCAAACAAAAGGAATTTCGAGGTCTGGTGGATTTTCAAACCGATCCTGATGGCACAGACTATGCCAACAACATGGAGACTCAAGAATTAAAATTTATCAGCCCAGAAAAAATATTTGAAGAAACCGAACAGACAGTGTGGGTATTCAGAAAACAAGTTTGGAAAGAGGGGGAACTTCCAAACAACCTCGCCATCCACGATCGTTGGTTTGAGCATAAAATCGAGGGTAAAGAAGTTGAAATGCAATTTATTCGGAAAAGAAAACTCTTAGAGGTACTAAACTGGGAACCAAGTCAAGATTTACGGCAGTTCACGTCATCACGTAGTATTTGGACCTCGCCTAAGGTATCAAAAATCTTCAGCAGTGATAACACTCAATCGCGAGAATTATGTGAAATCATTAGAAGTCGAATGAATCAAGAAGGTTTGGATGGTGTTGTGTTCTTCGCATTTGACGTTGAGTTAGAAACAATAAGAGAATTGATTGGTGAAGAAAACTTCGTCGAGATATACCGGATGAATTCTTCGACGATTTATTGTTGGAATCCACATGCGCCGATTACAGATGTATCTCCAAATTTCCTAAATGTCGGGAAATTGGAATTGTAATTCGACACTGGGTATATGTACTACTAAATCTTAGACAAATCATGTCCGACCAAGACAGTATCGCATTAACCCGAATGTGGCTCGCAGTCAACTTAGATTTCTCGAAGAAAGAAAAAGTTGCAATAGACAATCTCGCTGATTGGGCACAACTAACTTCAGAATCTCCATTTGGCCTCCGCACAAACAGACTCAAAGGAAACCTGGCGAAGAATAACAAAACGAAAGTTCCTCCAAACCAACTCTATTGGATTCGAAGATTGCCCTTCAGCAAGGCGAAGCTAAAATTTAGCGATCGAGGAGGAAGAGTGGCTTTGGAGGCGAATGAATTTGATGTTTCCAAGATACGGTTCATCAAACGG
>MDSV01137455.1_pt1 | contig 14868 bp, 13 predicted proteins | sample 810851 | NCBI WGS metagenome assembly MDSV01 (sample SAMN05326640, study PRJNA326480) | marine metagenome | isolation source: seawater | place: Atlantic Ocean: North East | collected 2012 | reverse complement strand
TAATTTTTCATTAGGATTTAGCCTGGCAACGTCCTACTCTTCCATGTCTTAAGACAAAGTACCATCGGCGCAGAAAGGCTTGACTTCCGAGTTCGGTATGGGATCGGGTATTTCCCTTTCGCAAAAATCACCAGGCACATTCTAATAACTATAATTTCGTAAAATGTAAATAACTTTTTTATCTTTTAATCATAATACATTGGCCCATGTAGTTATATACAAATTGGTAGCTTTTTTGATATTTCTTCTCAATTGAATTTACAAATGTTTTAATGCCATCTACTCCCCAAATTCCATAATCATCAAAAATAATTGCCCCACCTTTCACTATTTTATTTTCAATATAATCAAAACAACTTTTTGTTTCAGAAAAAGTATTTACATCAAGATGACATATCTTTACTTTTTTTATCTTCATTTTTAATTTTTTAGGAAAGTGTGATTTATAGACATTTGTATTTTTTAACTTTAATTTTTTAATATTTTTTTTAACAAACTCCACATCATTAAAAAAAAAAGTATTTTTTGTATGTAGTCCATCGTCTTTTTTAAATCCATCAAATGTATCAAATAATAATACTCTTCCTTTAGTATTTGCTTTAGATAATAAGAAACCTGATCCACCAAGTAAACATCCAATATCAAGTATATCTGCTTTTATATGTGAAAGATTTTTTGAAAACTTCCATAATGTAAAAGCCCTCGGAAAATCTAACAAAGTAAATTTTTTAATAATTTTAAAAAAAGTATAAAATTGCCTGTCATCTTTCCATGGACAATATACGCCTGAAGATATTAATATCTCTTCATTATCTTTCATTTTGCAAAATATATTTGTAAAAAACCTAATTAATTTTGATAAAAATAATTTAAAATTTTTAAGAACTGAACTTTTTATATTGCCATAAGGATGTTTAATACTGTTCATTTTTATATAAAACTTTGTTGTAAACTAGACATTTAAATTTTTTTATCAACTAACTAATTTTAAAGAAAAATTACAACTATTACAAATTAAATGAAAGTCATAAATTTTTTTAATCATTTTTAAAAATGTTTATATTAAAAATGTCAATCAATTTTAATTTGAACAAATCAAAAACACTAATTAAAATTTGATTTTTCGGTAATTTTGATTTTCCTTTGTTTCTATCTTTAAAGTGAATTGGTACTTCATGCATTTCAGCCCCTAATTTTTTCATGTACCAAACTAGTTCAACTCCCATGCTATATCCATCAGCTTTTAATTTGTTTAAAGGGATTTTTTTAAGTAGTTCTATATCATATACTCTATAAAAAGTTGTTACCTCCTTAATTGGAATATTAAGCATAAATGTTGCGAATTTATTTCCAAAGTAAGAAACAAATTTTCTAATTATTTTATAATCTAATTTACCACCTTTGCAAAATCTTGATCCAATTACAAATTTTTGCTTTCCTGATTTTTTGATTAATTCTGGAATATATTTTGGATCATGTGAAAAATCTGCATCCATCGAAATTAAAAAATCATAATTATTTTGAATTGAATAAATTATAGATAGTTTATGAGCAGAGCCTAGGCCAAGCTTTTTATCTCTTTCTATAAAAATAATTTTTTTGTCATTTATTTTTTCAATTATTGATTTGGTATTATCGTCTGAAAAATCATTCACTATCAAAATATCTGCATTTATTTCATATTTTCTAATAGCTGGTAAAAGTTCTTTGAGATTTTCAGCCTCTTTAAATGTACAAATTGATATTAAATTTTTTTTCAAAATAATTATTAAATGTTATTTTTATAGTATATACATCTCATTTATGAGAAAAAAAACAGCTCTAATTACAGGTTCTGCTGGTCAAGATGGAAGCTATTTGAGCGAATTATTATTAAAAAAAAATTATCGAGTAATTGCTGGTGACAGAAGATCTTCCAGAAATGATAATTGGAGACACAATTATTTAAAAATAGATAAGAAAATAATTTATGAAGATTTTGATTTATCCGACATTGACTCTATATTTAGATTGTTTCAAAAATACAAATTTGACGAAGTATACAATCTAGCAGCTCAATCATTCGTAAAAACATCTTTTACAACACCTTTGTCTACGTCAAATGTTACTGGACTTGGTACATTGAGAATTTTAGAGATGATAAGATGTTTTTCTCCTAAATCAAAATTTTATCAAGCATCGTCATCTGAAATGTTTGGAAAAACTAAAAATAATAGTCAAAATGAAAGTACTAATTTTAACCCAAGAAGTCCTTATGCTATTTCAAAAGTATTCTCACACTACATAACAAAAAACTATCGTGAGTCTTATGGAATTTACGCTTGCTCTGGAATTTTATTTAATCACGAGTCTCCAATCAGAGGCGAAGAATTTGTTACAAGAAAAATAACGAAGCAGCTATCGGAAATAAAAGTAGGCAAAAGAAAAATATTAGAATTAGGAAATATTCACGCAAAAAGAGATTGGGGATACGCAAAAGATTACGTTGAGGCAATGTGGTTAATGCTGCAACAAAAAAAAGCAGATGATTATGTAATTGCAACTAATAAAACTTTCAGCATAAAATATTTTTTAAATGAATGTTGTAAGTTACTTAAAATAAAAATTAAATGGACTGGAAAAGGCATAAAAGAAAAAGCAATAGATATAAATACAAGAAAAACGATAATAAAAATTAATTCTAAGTATTTTAGACCAGCAGAAGTAGGATATCTTAAAGGTAATTACAAAAAAGCAAATAAATCATTAAAATGGAAGCCAAAAACTAACTTAAAAAGATTAATTAAAATAATGATTGAAGAAGACTATAAAAGAATTAGCGGTCACTCACTTTAATAAATACTACAAAATTTGATACAAATCCTAAAAAGCTTATTTCTATAATCTCAAAATCAAAATTTTTTAAATTACCTAATATTTTAATAATATCATTTTTTGATAACAAATTTAAATTTTCCTCAAGACTTAATGATTTAAATCCAAATAGATTTAAAATAAATCTATGAATTTTTTTTGGGAGAAAATGTATAAATGGAATTTTTGTATGAAATTCTATTGGATGAAATCTATTTGGTGTAGTTAAAACTACATAATTTTTTGAAAGTTCAGTCATATTTTTTATCATTTTAAACTGGTTTTCTTCATTGCCCACATGTTCAATAGTTGCCGTAGAAATAATTAAATCTGAACTCATGTTTTCTTTTTCTTCAATTGAAAAGTTATCAGTTATAGATTTCTTAAGAGTTTTTGAAAAGAATTTATCCTTAATTTCCTGATCTGAAATTGATTTGAATATTTTATTTTCTGCTATATTTTTAATAATAAAATTTGAACTTTTATTTAAATTTTCAGTAGTACCAATGTCGCAAATGGATTTTATATCGTCAAAATTAATTAGTTTTTTTATAATATTAATCATTTGAGCTCTTTTATTTAATATAACCTTGTCAAAAAAATTAATATGAAATGATGAGTATATTTTGTCGGTAGAATTTTTATTTGATGCCATATTTAATTATGCAATAAAAAGCAATAAATGCATCTTTTAACTTTATTTTTTTTCCTTCATCATACGATCTACCAACATAAGAAACTGGTACTTCAAAGAATTTATATTTTTTTTTCGAGAGCTTAATTGTAACTTCTGGCTCAAATCCGAATGAATTTTCATAAAGATAAATGGATTTAATAACATCTTTTTTAAATGCCTTATAACCTGTTTCCATATCTGTCATATTCAAATTTGTAAAAACATTGCTTAAAAACGTTAAAATTTTGTTTGCTAAAAAGTGCCAAAAAAAATGAATTCTTCTATATTTAGAACCACCTAAAAATCTAGATCCATAAACTATGTCAGCATCAGCCTCTAAAAAAGGTAAAATAAGATTAGGATAATCTTCTGGATTATATTCTAAATCTGCATCTTGAATAATAAGTATATCATTTAAATTACTTTTTAAATCTAATGCCGTTCTAATAGCAAAACCCTTTCCCATATTGTTTTCATTTAATATTAATATTATGTTTTCATTTTTATCCAGATTTTTTAAAACTTCTCTTGTTCCGTCGGTAGAACCGTCATCCACAATAATAATATTATCTTCACCTAAGTTTATTTGAGCTTTAACCCTCTCTAAAACTTTTTTAATATTATCAGCTTCGTTAAAACAAGGTATAATAATACTTTTTTTCATAATTTAAGATATATAGTAATATTACTTAATTATTATCATAGCAAGAATTGAAGATACCAACTTTAAAAGACTATTTGATATTTTTATACAAATATCGACTTAATTAAAATATTAATCAGTATATATTAAAATTTTTTTATGCAAAAAAAAATATCTATTATCACAGTAGTCAAGAATGGTATGCCATATCTAAAAAGTGCATTAAAAATATTTCATAAGCAAAAATATAAAAATAAAGAAATAATAATTATATATTCAAAGTCGACTGATGGAACTCTAGAATTTTTGAAAAAAAATAAAAAAAAATATAATAAACTTATAATTGATAAAGATTCTAAAAATAAATTTGGTTCGTTAAATATAGGAATAAAAAAATCAAAAGGAGATGTTGTTGGAATTTTGCACTCAGATGATATCTATCCAAACAATAATATTCTAGAGGATATAATGAAAATATTTAATAATAAAAAAATTGATATTGTTTATGGAAATACTGTTTTTTGTAAAAAAGAAAATCAAAATAAAATTATTAGAATATGGAAGAGTAATAAGTTTAAATATTCTGATCTTAAGTATGGATGGATGCCGCCACATACAACTCTTTATATTTCAAAAAAGATAATTTCTAAAAATTTATATTCTTTAAAGTATCCTATTTCTGGCGATTATAAATTTATATTAGATTTATTTTCAAAAAAAAATATAAAAACTGAGTATCTCAATAAAAATTTAATTAAAATGCGGTCAGGTGGAGATAGTACAAGAATAAACAATATTGCCAAAAAATTTATTGAAGATATAAAAATAGCAAAAAAATATTTTAAATTTTACTATATTTGTATAATTTTTAAAATTCTTAGAAAAATTAAACAGTTTACATTTTAAAAATATTTATGAAAAAAATTATTTTAGGAACATTTTTAACATTATTATTAATGTTTATTTTATTAATAATTGTTTTTAATTTTGTACCAAAACAAAAACTTGTCTCAATAATACCATCAAACTTATATAAAAATATTAAGAATTCTACACCAAAAAATATATTTTCTGTTATTCAAGTAATTTTTGATAACGAAAGATCTACTAATAGAATTAATAATGATTATAACGAAAAATTTTTACCAGATACACAATTTGTAAAATTAAACTTAAATAAAATCAATTTAGAATTTTTAGAAACCAATACCGTAGGATATGCTAATTTTTTAAAAAAAAGTAGAAAGACATTTTATATAGAAAATGATCAAAGAAATATTTTTGCTTTAACTAAAAATGGAAATTTATATTTTATTAAAACTGAAAACTTATTAAGTAATAATGAAAAATTTAATGAAATTAAAACTAATCTTGATAATTTTGTTGCATTAGATTTTTTAGTTAATGATCAAAATATATTTTTGTCAGGTTATTTAAAAGGTCAAGGCTGTAACCAACTCGTAATATATAAAAGTGAAATAGATTATGAAAAAATAGATTTTTCTGTCATAAGATTATTTAATGATTGTTTTGAAAGTATACAGGCTGGTAAAATTGAACTTTTAAATGAAAAAACCATATTACTCTCAACTGGTGCAGATATATTAAAGAAAGATGACGAAACAGACGAAAAACCCCAAGATCCTTTATCACCTTATGGAAAAATATTAGAAATAAACATTGAAACTTCAGAAATTGAATATTTTTCTATGGGTCACAGAAATACCTTAGGTTTATTAGTTGATGGTGAAAATATAATTTCGACCGAAAATGGACCTGCTGGTGGGGATGAAATAAATCTTATTAAAAAAAAAGGCAATTATGGATGGCCACTAGCATCTTATGGTGAGAAATATAGCCATGGATTTTCGGATAAATTAACTTATTTAAAAAGTCATGAATCAAACAATTTTATAGAACCAATTTTTTCATTTGTACCTTCAATTGGAATTTCAGAGATTATAAGTTTAGAAGATAATTTTGCAAAAACTTGGCAAAATAATTATTTGATTGGAAGTTTAAATTCAAATCATATTTTTAGATTTAAGTTTGATAATGATTTCAAATCTACTATATATTATGAAAAGATTTTTATTAAAGAAAGAATAAGGGATTTGTTGTATCTAAAAGATAACAAAGCAATACTGTTAGCTTTAGAAAACAGTGGATCTATTGGAATTTTAACCAAGAAAGATAGTGAATAAGAAAAGAATTATAATATTAATATTTATTTTTTTAATTTTAATATTTTTTGTTTGGTCAATAATTTTTATTAAAGATGCTAGAGAAAATAGAACTTGGCCATTTAATTCTAGTATTGGATTGTATCTACCACAGTGGGTAAAATTTTATGCTTATAAATTCACTAATCCAGATGAAAAGATAATTACCACTCAGTATTATAAAATCAAAATAGATTATGTTTCAGTTCCAAATAAAGAAACTGTAGGTGGTGGAGGTGCAATTAATTTAATTGAAGATAATAGTTTATTATTAACCTTGAACGATGGTTCAAATTATTTATTTGATACAAAAGATAAAAATTTTTTAAGAACAAAAGGAACATTTAAAAATTATCTGGGCGTTAGAGATGTTTATTACGATAAAAAAGAGAATAAAATTCTTTTACTCGGGATAAAAGAAAAATCAAATGAAGAATGTAAAGTAATTGTATTAGATATATACATTCCTGTGTTCGAAGAAAGAAATTTAAATTTCACTAATCTAAAAAATATATGGACTTCTGAAGAACTTTGCAATGATCCTCTAGAAAACAATGGAGGCGGAAGAGTGATAGAATTTCAAAACAACTATTTTATTTCAACAGGTTTTTTTTCACAAAACCTAAATTCTGGAATATATCCATATCCTCAGGATCTGAAAAGTTCGTTTGGAAAAATAATAAAAATATCAAAAGATGGTAAAAAAAATGAAATATATTCATTAGGTCATAGAAATCCTCAAGGTTTGTTTGCAATAGAAAAAAGAAATCTATTAATATCCTCTGAACATGGGCCTCAAGGAGGTGATGAGATAAATATTATACGACAAAATAACAACTATGGATGGCCATGTGAAACTTGGGGTGCAAAATATGATTATAATTTTTCTATACAGTCTGAAATCTGGCCTGACCAAAAATTTCTAGAAAAGTATGGCTGTTCAGAAATAAAAAAATATACACAACCTCTATTTTCATGGAGTCCTTCAATTGCAGCATCTCAGGGACTTCATTATAATGGTAAAGAATTTCCTAAATTTCAAGATCATATAATTTTGGGATCTCTTAAAGCAACATCAATTTTTAGAATGTTTTTGTCAGAAGAAGAAAAAATAATTAACTTCGAGAAAATTTTTTTAAATGAAAGAGTTAGAGATATTACTCTAGATCAAAATGGTAAAATATTTATTTATAGCGATAGTGGAAATATATTAATAATTTCTAGATATTTAGAAAAATGAATTTAAAAAATTTTTTAATTTGAAATAAATAATTTTTTTTTTAAAATTATTCAAATTTGTATCATTATGCATAGACATTCTATGGTAAAAATTTTTTTTGTTCCTATTAAATGAAAGAGTGTCGGCATAAAATATTTTTTTCGTACCTAATTTATTTTTTAAGTAAAAATCAGTGCCTTTATTATAGTTTAAATTTTTCTGCCCAAAAGGATAACTAAAATAATCTATATAGTTTTTATATTTTGATAATTTTTTTTTATTTTTTTTATAATAAAAATCTAGCTCATTTAAATCTAAAGATGAAGCATTATAATGATTGTAAAGATGGTTACCAAAATAAACAATTTTATTTTTCCTTTGTGATTTAAGATCAATTTTTGATGCAAACTTTCCATAATATTTTTTTGCTTTTGTTAATATACTTTTATCTCTTAAATATTTTTTAATATCTTTGACCTTAAGATCTAATAACTTTTTTTTTTTTATATAGTTATTTTCGATTAAATATTGGGAAAAACCTGCAAAAAAATAATTATTCTCAACAGGCTGAAAATTTATAAAGTGGATAGATGGGATATTTTTTTTTTTTAAAATTGGAACTGCGAATTTAAAATAACTTTTATGGCCATCATCAAATGTTATTAAAGCTTTTGGCATATCTAAATTTTTAGTTATTTTTTTTGGATCTACGAAAAAATAGTATTTTGATATAAAATTTAACTGCTTTTCAAAATTACTCTTTGTTACGTTTAGGTTATTGGTGCGGTGAAATCTTGAGGGCTTATTAGAAACGTCGTGGTACAATAAAATAATTAGATCTTTTTTGATTAATAATTTAAAAATAAAATCAAATGTAAAAATTGTTAAAAAATTAAATAAGATTTTTTTCATGCTTAAAACTTTTTAAATTTTTATATGCTTTATAAAAGATATCATAATTTTTTTTAATGTAATATGAGTTATACAACTTACCCATGTCAGTTTCTTCCTTAGCATTAATCAATAAAGTATCTAAATTCTTATCACATAGTATCTTTGTCGCTTCGAATGTCATTTTCAATCCAATTGAATAAAAATTATCATATTTATCAATATTAATTAATTTTTGTTTAATGATTTTTCCTTGATCAATTGTTTTGCTTAAAAAATGAATAGTTACACCAAGTTTATTAAAATCATTATTTGAAATACAAGACACTATACCCTCACCTCTGTAACTTTGAGAATATCCCCAATGAACATTTATGAAATCTGTTATCAATTCTTTGTAAATGTTTAAATCAATCAAGCTAGTTCCAAATATATAAATATATTTAAATTTTTTATTAAATAAATAATTTTTTACCTCTATTGAATTTATTGAATTTGTTTTAGTTATTTTTATTTTATCATTTAATATTATATTTTGGTTTCCAAGTATTCGTTTATTATGAAATAAGGTCGCACCATAAAAATTATGATAATTTAATAATTGATAAATTTTAAAATATAAATTTTTTGGATTAATTATATATCTTAAATTTTCAAAAAAATTATTGAAGTTTAAATAAACTTTATTTCTTAAAGAAGTTCCTTCCTCCAAAATAATCTCATCTATCATATCATTAGCAAACATTGAATTAGCTAGATAGTTTTGAAAATTCGATGATTTTATTAATAATATTCCCTTTTTCATTGATTGTTAATTTTTTTACAGAATAAACTTATTTTAGAATTGGTATAAAGTTCTTTAAAATTTTCATCTTCAAGTTTTTTGTATTTACCAAGATAACAATTCAATACATCATCTTTAGTTTTTAATATTTTTCTCACTTTATACCCATTTTCGTTGTCTCTTACTATATACCCTTTATTAAGAATTGTTTCCAAATATGGTAAAGAATATAAATTATGTCTAATTAAAATTTTTTCTTCTCTATTATTTAAAAGATAATTTAATTTATATATATCATCTTTTGAAAAGTAGTTTTCATTTATACTATTAAGATTTTTTTTATAATATTTTAATTTATTTGAATTTAACATATTCTTAAAATTAATATATTTATCCCATTCAGTTCTATCCATTGATTTGATTAAGTTCATATAATATTTTTTATTATCATCTATCAATAATGTTGGTCCAAAAGGATTATTTTTAAAACTGATTAAAGTATGATAAAAAGTTAATACTAAGATTGTAACTAATGACAAATATTTCAATATTTTGCTTATTATTATTTTGTTCTTTGACCTGTCTATTAGAATTAAAGCCAAGATTACTATGCTAATACTAGATGTAGCTATAAAAACTCTTACAAATTGTATGCCGTTTGACCAAAACAAAAATAATATTAGGAAAACTAAAAAAAAATATCTAATATTTTTATTACTATTCCAATAAAAAGGAATCAAGAAGACTATTAAAGATATAGGTGTTATCCATCCTGCACTAGCTGCATCTTTAGAATGAAGAAAGTAAGAGTGATAATTATCCATGAAACTTCTAGAGATTCCGAAAGAATTATAAATAATTAAATATACTTCATTTAAAACGGGATATCCTAAGTTAATATTATAGTTATTTTTTGCATCTTTTAAGTTCCAAAAACTATCATAGACTGGATTTTCAAAAAATATATTCCAGAAACCATTTAGTGGATAAAGTGGGTTGTTAAACTCTATGATATTTTTTATCAAATGTGGAAAAACAGTTATTGATATTATAGATACCAAAATAAGTAGGAATAAAAAATTTTTTTTATAAAAATCAAATTTTTTAAAGATCAAATAAGAATAAATTGAAAATACTAATATAAATAAATAAATTCCACTTAATCGAGTGGCAAAGCTTATTGATGCAAATATTAGTGAACTAGATATTAAAAGGTTTAAAAATTCGAATTTTTTATTTTTATTTTGACTAAAATAAATAAATAAAAACAAAAATATTATTGATAGCATTTCAAAAACAAACAATAGAAAGTCTGTTTTCATTGAAAAATACCCAACATATGAAAACTCAGGAGAAAGAGAAAGTAACAAAACAGACATAAAAGATATTTGATTTGATTTTGTAAGTATTTTGATTAATGCAAAGAACATGAAAAGCACGCAAACGAACATTATTAATCTTATTAATCTTGCTAAAACAAAACTATTAGTCACATCGTAAAAAATTGAATGTGAAATTTCTCCATATCTTGTAAATGGCTCAAATAGCCCTTCACTAAATCTCCATCCCTCTGCATAAAGTCTGGTCATATAACCATAAATTTTAATTTCATCTTCATCATTCCAATTAAGAAATATCCTGTTAAAAAAAATCAAAAATATCAAAAAAAATATATATAAATATTTTTTCTCTATTAAATTTAATCTTTCCATAATTTTTTTTAAAGACTTGTAATTTTTGCATATTTTTGGATGAATGAACGTTAAACTTAAAAAAGATATAAAAATAAAAAAGACTTTTAAATAGAAAATTTCCAAATTATTAATAAAAAACAAATTTGAAATACTAAATACCAATCCAATGCCAATAAAAAAAATTAAAAAAATTTTAAAAAAAAATATACTTTCCTTATTTAGGCTGCTACTTAATTCATTATCTAAATTTAATTTAAAAATTTTATTAAAAAAATAATTAATTGAATTAAAATACAAGTAAAAACATGTTATAAATAATATACAATTTATATAGAGCATTTTGCGATAGAAATTTGATATACATTTTTTATGGAAAATCTATTCTTATTTAAAAAATTACGAGATCCCTTTTTAACACTAATGTGATTTACAATACTTTTATTTATACAATTCGGTAATTTTGAAACATTGCTAGTAATTATATATTTTATTTCATTTTTTTTTATCATATTAAGTAAATATTCATTATTATCCTTAATTGATATTGGAAAAGTATTTTTACTAAAAAAAATACTGTCTCTGCCCTCATCCAAATATAATATATTTTCTTTTATCTTTAATTCTTTAATCTTTTCAGCTTCATGAAATGAATTTGAGAATTTTGAATAATATTCATCCTTATCTCCTATTAAATATATTGAATAAATTAAAAAAGCAGATGAAATTATACCTACAATTAAAATTTGTGTGTTTAATATATATTTTGTATATTTATTTATTTTGAAATTTGTGAAAAAAAATAACAATAATAAACTCTCTAAATAAAATCTCGGAGCTATTTGACCAAAGGCATAAATCAAAAAAATTCCACTAAATGATACAAAATGAAATGATTTTAAATTCTGAAATTTATCTTTAAATAACAAATAAATTAAACCAAATCCCGCAGATGAACTAATTTTTGAAATTGATGTGGGTATAATAAATGAAATTAGTTCTACTATATTAAATCCTGAATTTTTCCATCCTTGTAAATTAATAATTTTGTTTAAGTTTAAAAGTTCCTCGCTAGAACTAAAATAATTTGAAAATAATGGTGCTAGAGGATTTCCATAAAAGAAAAATTTATTTAAATAAAGTGGAAACAAAATTAAAATACTTGGTAGTATAAAATATATTATAAAATAAGGATTTTTGACCCTATATAACATATAAATAAATAGTGGCCCCGCTAATAAAATGTAGCTAATTTTTCCGGATAAATAAAAAATAAAGACAAATGCTATAACAGCTAATTCGATTTTTTTTTTAAAGAAACTTTTGTTTTCATAGAAATAAATAAATATAACTAAATATAAAATTCCGAAAAAGACTTGAAGTTTTTGTGTATTTAATAAAAATAAAATAAGAGGTATGGACAATACAAAAACTAAAAAATTACCTTTGTTTTTTGGCTTACTAAATTCTAAAAAAATAAAAACTAGTAAAGACGAGTAGTTAAGTAATGATCCAATATTTTCTGATTTTAATAATACAGAATTAAATAATATTATTTCTGAATTTTGAAATAAGCTCAATTCTGCATATTTAGACAGGTTAAGTAAGTTTTCGTGATTATGAAAAAATGCTAAAGGAAAATTTAAATGAACATTAATACTATCTGCGTCCGAAAGGGGCAACAAAGATATAAGAAAAAATAAAGTTAATATTAATAAATATTCCTTTTGAATATATAATCTAGGTTTAAAATTAAATTTTTCAAACGAAATAACAAGAAATATTAATTTTAAAAATAGATAAATATAAAAAGCATTAATTCCTGACTTATTAAGTATTAAAAAATTGAAAATTATACAATCTAGTAAAAAAACAACATAATAAAAAATTAAATACGAAAATCTAAAATTTGTAAAAATATTTTTTTTTTTTGAATATAAATATATATTATTAGCTAGCACCAAATTTAGGAAAATAAATGTTAAAGATATTGCAATCGTTAATAAATAGGATGTAAAAAAAATATCTTTGAACATTTAAAAATTACTCACAATTTAAGTATTCTTTTTTTATAAAGTTATAATACTTAATATTTTTAAAATTTAAATTATCACAGTAGAATTCTTTAGACCTATATAATCCAGCATCAGAAAATATAAACTTTTGATTTAATGTTTGGTTGTTATACTTTGATAAGAATTCATATCTTCTATTTTGCAAAATCTCAAGATTTCCTGAATTTCCAAATGATAAAGGGGCATCTTCAGATGAAAAATAAATTATATTTTTTGAATTAAAATTATAAAGATACTTTTTCAAAGATTTTGTATATTCTGTAAAATTACTTTCTTCTACAAGTAATTTAGGTCCGATAAATACAGAATTAATTTCTTTTAGTTCTAGTTCTAAAATTTCTTTATCTGAAATTTTATTTTTTAAATTATAATTAAAATTTATTAAAAATAAAAATATAATTATAAATGGTATAGGTCCTTTACAAAATTTATTTAACAATTGATTTTGGTAATTAGATACAAAAAAAATTATAACTATTACTATAGGTAGAAACCATCTAACTGGAATATTTGATAAATATGTAACAGAATAAAGACTCGAAAAAAAAACAAAAACTAAAATAAATCTAATTAATTTCTTATTAAAAAGAGGAAATAAAAAAAAAGATAGTAATAGTAATATAAAAAAAACTAAGTTAAAATTTCCTCCAATAATATTTGTAGCAATTGATGGCTGAACGTGCACATAGCCAAAAATTACCTTCATATTCTGCAAAAAAGACATCATAAACCAGGGTGATACTGCAAAAAAAATTAGGATTATATAAAAAATATTTTTAAAATAATTTTTAATATTATTTAATGGTAAAACATAATTGATAAGCAAAATGAATTCTAATCTTTCACAAATTGCTAATGCAATAAATATTACTGAGAAAAAAATACTTCTATTCTTCAGATAGAGAGATATTGAAGCAAATAAACACGCTAAGAAATAAGGTTTGCCCGAAAAAACAAAATTAATTAAAAAAGGTGAAAAGAAACACAAAAAAAATAAAATTAAAAATTTGTTGTCATTTTTTGCAAAATTCCAAAATGTAATCATGAAAATTACATTTAAACAAAACAAGCTTATTTTGATTACACCAAGATCTCTATAATGTTGAAATAGGACATCGTCATATAATAAAAAAATATTTTTTAAATTTATATCCAATAAATTTTTTAATATTGAAAATAAAAAATGAACAAAAATAATTAAAGTACCAAACCAAGTAGAAATACCTGATGGAGCATGGGAATAGGAGGGTCTCATTCCTTCCGCTAATAAAACTGAGTCAGATAAATATCCTATCTCATCTCTATAATCCGCAAATACATAATAAAGTGAATTTATATAGGTTAAAAATATTACTAAAATTAGTATAGCACTTAAAACGTAATAAATATTACTATTAATTTTAAAAAATTTATTAATCATTATTTTTAAATTTTAAATTTTTAATTGAGTTATAAAATATTGCAAAACCTATAAAATAAAAAAAACCATTCATTGAACTTGTAAATGATCCTGTTGTTTGTAGTGGCCAAAACAATATAAATAAAAGAGCGAAATAAAAATTATTCTTGTATTTGCCTAAAAATATATTTTTTAAAGATAAGATAGTAAAATACAAAATAAACAAGACCATGGAAATAAACACTATCAAACCAAACTCGGATAATATCTCTAAATAAATATTATGTGGGTGAGATGAGCATCTTAAATCTTTGTTATCACTTTCAATGAGTTCATATTTCACATCTGCACATTTTATTCTAAATGTCTTTGCTCCAGATCCAAAAAACTTATTATCTTTATAAATTTCATATGC
>MDSV01154239.1_pt1 | contig 14869 bp, 15 predicted proteins | sample 810851 | NCBI WGS metagenome assembly MDSV01 (sample SAMN05326640, study PRJNA326480) | marine metagenome | isolation source: seawater | place: Atlantic Ocean: North East | collected 2012 | reverse complement strand
TCTTGTACCAGGCGCCTACTAGAACAAGTACTGCTATCCTTGGTGATAGGAAGTAAGAATCTTGTTGCGCTTTATTGTTTTTTTGCTTGGCTCATTTTTATATGCATTGCCATCTGGCGTTGTGCCTATCATAAATGAGTCCAGCTGCGTCATGGATATAGCTTCAATCAGCAAGGGAGATATGAGCTCCTGGGTGCTAACTGAGAATTTGGGGCAGGGTCAGAGAGGATATGTTAGATTTTCATTTTCACAGTATTTGAAAAATCCTCCTATCGCTCAGTATTGGGTCACTTGTAGTAAAAAACTTGTTGCCAGGGTTACCTTGTCCGCTGTTATCAACGATGGTTCATATCTTGTTGTTCTTCGTCCCATTGAGGTACTTGATTATAATAACGTGCCATTGATTCACCCCCAGCCCACAACAGGCATGCTTCAGGTGCTTTTCGATTCAAAATCACAATCGATGCATCCACTTACTATCAAAGATATTTAACCCCCGACGCCGTTCCGTAATTTGAATAAATATGGTATAATTCGAATGCGTAGCATGCAACTGCCGTTCGCTATGCTATGATTAATTTTATGAGTATTTTTAAGGGAAAGTTAATGAGCCAAGATATTAGGATGAATCATTTGGTGCCGATGGTTGTTGAGAGTTCAGCCCGCGGAGAGAGAGCTTACGACATTTATTCGCGTTTGTTGAAAGATCGGATTATTTTCCTTTGTGGACAAATTGAGCCACAGATGGCTAATTTAATCGTTGCTCAGCTTCTGTTTCTTGAGTCTGAAAGCCCAGAAAAAGACATCTACTTATATATCAACTCACCAGGCGGGGTTGTTAGTGCAGGTCTGGCTATATACGATACAATGCGTTTTATTAAGCCAAATGTTGCCACGCTTTGTATTGGACAAGCAGCGAGCGCCGCTTCTTTGATTTTAGCATCGGGTGAAAAGGGCAAACGTTTTTGTCTACCAAATTCCTCTGTCATGATCCACCAGGTTTTAGGTGGATATCAAGGACAAGCTACAGATATCGAAATTCACGCCAAAGAAACCCTTCGTGTAAGGAACTTGGTCGATGATATTTTGGCGCGTCATACTGGAAAGTCGATCGAACAAGTACGTATTGATACCGAAAGAGATAATTTTATGACAGCCGAAGAGTCACTAGAGTACGGAATCATTGATAAAATACTTGAAGACCGAGGTAATGTTTAGGTATCATAGGATATTAAACATAACAGAGATAATATGAGTGAATCTAAAAACCATCACAGATGTTCATTCTGTGGTAAAGGCGAGCATGAAGTTAACAAGCTGATTGAAGGTCCTGGCGTTTACATATGTAACGAGTGTATTGAGTTCGGGTATGATATCATTCAAGATGAAGAAAAAGCAGCAGACATTGATTACCATGTCAACCTTGCTAAGCCTAAAGAGATTAAGGCGCATCTGGATGAGTATGTCATCGGGCAAGCACATGCTAAAAAGGTACTGTCCGTTGCGGTGTACAACCACTATAAACGCTTAAAGCACAAAAGTACTGACACAGAGATTTCAAAAAGTAATATCCTGCTTGTCGGACCAACTGGATCAGGAAAGACATTAATTGCTCAGTCATTGGCAAAAAAACTGAATGTGCCCTTTGTAATTGTTGATGCCACTACTTTGACCGAAGCTGGCTATGTGGGTGAGGATGTTGAGAATGTCATTTTAAAGTTATTACAGGCGTGTGACTTTGATGTTAAAAGTGCCCAATCTGGGATTATATATATTGATGAAATTGATAAGATTTCACGAAAAAGTGAGAACCCATCAATCACACGTGATGTGTCAGGTGAAGGTGTCCAGCAGGCTTTGCTAAAGCTAATTGAGGGTCACACAGTTTCTGTTCCGCCCCAAGGAGGAAGAAAGCATCCTAATCAAGAGTATATTCAAGTTGATACCAGAAACATTATGTTTATTTGTGGCGGCGCTTTCAGTGGTCTTGATAAGATCATTCAAAGAAGAACCAGTCAGTCCGGTATTGGCTTTAAGGCTGATTTAGTGTCAGATCTCTCCAATAAAGAACTTAATAAGATTTTAAATAAAGTGGAGGCGATGGATCTTTTTAAATTTGGTCTAATGCCCGAATTTGTTGGACGCTTGCCAGTAATTGCGGTACTTGAAGAACTGGATGAACGCGCTATGATGAAGATCATGCAAGAGCCAAGAAACAGTCTCGTTAAACAGTACCGTGAGCTGTTCTCTCTTGATAATGTTGGATTTGAAATTACTGATGGAGCGGTTCGAGAGATTGCTCGATCTGCCATGAAATCAGGCACGGGTGCACGGGGATTAAGATCACAGTTTGAAAAAATCTTGATGAATGTGATGTATGAGATACCCTCTGCAGAGAATTTAGATAAAGTCATAGTAGATCATGATGTTGTTAAATCTGGCACAGATCCAGTCCTTGTTTATCTTGATAAAGAAAAATTTGGTTAGTATAGAGGAGTTCCATGTCAGAATTGTTGGTTAACCAAAATACATACGCTGTCCTTCCTCTAAGAGATGTTGTTGTATTCCCTAAAATGGCCGCGACGGTTTATGTTGGGCGTACAAGGTCTGTCGCAGCACTTCGTTCAGCTGAGGAGAAAAGTCAATATATCTTTGTTGTCACGCAACGTGATAAACAATGCGACAACCCCAAAGAAAGCGATTTATACCAAGTGGGAACGATCTGTAGAATCCTTCAGGCAATTGATCTGCAGGAAAATACTCAAAAGATCCTAGTTGAAGGGGTTTGCCGGGCGGAAATTAATTCTTTTACACCTTCCGAGCAATTTGATGAAGTTACGGTAACTAGTCTATCAGACGATGCCAAAGTGCTTGAATCAGAGGGCCACTTGCTTCCGATGTTAGAGGCCAAGTTTAAAGAGTATGTTGACCTTAGTGAGGTGATTTCTCAAGATGCCCTGCTTTCTCTGCATGCGCTGAATGATGTCTCTGCATATGCTGATTTAATTTCTGTTCATATCACGCTAACGATGGAAGAGCGACAGGATCTACTAGAAATGCTTGATGTGAAGCAGCGAGTAGAGCGAGTACTATATTTACTAGTAAGAGATTCCCAGCGGATAAAGATGCTGAAGCGTATTCGTGAGAATGTGAAAGATAAATTTGTTAAAGAACAAGAAAAAATGCTGAAGATGGAAACATTAAAGGCATATAAATCTGAGCTGGGTATCGATGATGATCCATCTGTTATGGAGGCCAAAGGTTTTGAGAAAAAGCTTGATAGCCTTAAGTTAACAGATCAAGCAAAAGAAAAATGTAAATCTGAGCTTGCTAAACTGAATATGATGCCGCCAATGTCTGCCGAAGCGTCCGTGATTCGTGCTTATTTAGATACAGTATTTTCGTTGCCATGGGGCGAGAAAAAGAAGCTTTCAAAAGATATGGCTCAGGCAGAAGGTACGCTTAATAGAGATCACTATGGACTTGAGCGAGTGAAAGACGTCATTCTAGAGACCATGTCCGTTCAAAAACGCCTTGATAAATCTGCTCGCAATCAAGCACCGATCCTTTGTCTTGTGGGTCCGCCTGGCGTTGGAAAAACCTCACTGGCAAAATCAATTGCTGATGCTGTTGGTAGAGACTTTATTCGTATCTCATTGGGTGGTGTTAGAGATGAAGCAGAAATCAGGGGTCACCGAAAGACATACATAGGGGCAATGCCCGGAAGAATTATCAAAGCACTTGCGCGTGCTGGATCTAGTAACTGTATGATACTGCTGGATGAGATCGATAAAATGGGTATGGACTTCCGAGGTGATCCAGCATCTGCCTTATTAGAGGTACTTGATCCAGAGCAGAATCATATATTCAATGATCACTATTTAGAGCTTGATTTTGACCTAAGTGAAGTGATGTTTATAACTACTGCAAATACGCTTGATATACCTGAAGCATTATTTGACCGGATGGAAATTGTTCGACTGGCAGGTTATACGCAGCAGGAAAAACTACAGATTGGCAAAAGATATTTGCTTCCAAAAGTTCTAGAAAAGTGTGGTTTGCAGAACGTTAATGTCAATTTCACCGATTCGGCCCTCACCTGCGTAATTAATCACTACACTCGGGAGTCGGGTGTTCGTGAGCTGGAAAGACAGTTAAATCGAGTGCTGAGGAAAGTCGTCCGTAAATACGATAAAGAATCGCGTAAGTTTGACAAAATTACCATCGGAACTGTTCAGGTAAAGCATCACCTCGGTCCTGAATTATATTCTTTCCAGAAAAAACAGTCAGAGGATAAGGTGGGCTGTGTGAAAGGCCTTGCTTGGACCAGCAGTGGTGGGGATATGTTATCTGTAGAGGCCTTGGTGCTACCAGGCTCTGGGCAGCTAACATATACAGGTAGCCTTGGAGACGTTATGAAGGAGTCTATTAAGGCTTCACTGTCATTAGTTAAAGAGTATACAATTCCTACACAAGTTCCAAAGGACTTCTATAAAGAGCATGATATTCATATTCATGTGCCAGAGGGAGCCACACCTAAAGATGGCCCAAGTGCTGGGATTACTATATCAACCGCTTTATTGTCTGCAGTTACACAAAAGGCAGTAAAGGCAGATGTTGCGATGACTGGTGAGGTTACTTTGCATGGCCAGGTTTTAAAGATCGGTGGGCTGAAGGAAAAGCTATTAGCTGCACAGCGCGGTGGAGCAAATTCTGTTTTAATTCCTGATGAGAATAAAGCTGAATTATCTGAGATACCATCGGTATTGTTAAAAGGGATTGATATCATACCAGTATCAAAAGTTTTCCAAGTATTTGACCATGCCATTTTATAGACTGTGTCTAATTTGGCTGTTGATACTATCTGCGAATGTTTATTGCTGGGGGCCTACTGGTCATCGAATCATCGCTCTTCACGCCCAGAATCATATGGCGCCAAATACTTTAAAATGGATTGAGGAGCATACAGGTGTCAGGTCATTGGCCTGGGAAGCAAACTGGGCTGATGAGATAAAGTCAGATTTTAAGCTGAAACAGAATCGCTCATGGCATTATGCTCATTACCCTGACTTAGGCCACTCTAAACAGATCATTACAGCAATCAGTTATAATAAAAAAGTATTACTTGACTCACAAAGTACCAAAGCGCAAAAAAAAGAGGCACTGCGCTGGTTGATTCATTTAGTGGGTGATTTGCATCAGCCCCTTCATGTCACGGGGAAGAAAGAGGCCGGTTTTAATGGATGTATGGTAAAATTTTTGTACCCAAAAAAAGTAGTGGGATTACATGCGTTGTGGGACTCACATATTATTAATCAGCAAAACATTAGTTTTACCGAGTGGCAACAGTGGCTAGATGAGCAGCCTGTTAAAGTTGAGTATTTGGATTCACCAGAGAAGTGGGCTGATGAATCATATATAATTTCTAGGCAAATTTTACCAAAACAGAAGACTGAGTTATATTGCAAACTCAGTAAAAACGACCGAATTAGTTTAAAAGACATGCCGATGATTAACAGAAAATATATCTATGAAAACATGCCAATACTTAATTCTCAACTTTACAAGGCGGGCATTCGTCTTGCGCATCTGTTTGATATGATTGCAGATCTCTCCCAATAAATTGATTATCAACAATTCTATCAAAAGGGCGTTAGCCGGTACCTATAATTGGTTTTGAAGTGTTTCTGTTGTATTGAGCTCATGATTATTATTTGGCTCTAACATTACATAGCTATCGGGTGATCGTGCTATATTTTGGGTTAATTCCATGCTTGTGGTGGGGGTGATATCGCTAGGCGTATCATTATTTGTGCTCGAATTTATTTGTTTCAGAGTTAATACAAGAGAATTAGTGGCAGCAAAAATCACCCCGCCACATAAAGACGAAGCAATGTGATATTCAACCGGCATATCTGCGCCAGTTGTGTTTTGTGAAACGAAAAATCCAAGAGATGGTATCACCACAATGGAGGAATGACGAAGTATCAGCAGGGTTAAAGTAGGATACTTTTCTGGATGAGTCATTGCTTTTTTGGCAGCCAACTTTTCTATATAAACCTGTGGGGGGAAAAATAATGCAGCTCCAATTAGGCCGCTAATGGCTGCTTCATGAATGTTAAAGTTAGGTTCTATGTTTTTCAAAACAGCTGCGCCTATAGCAGAATAGGCACTTTGCGCCGCAATGCTCAAAATAGTTAATAAAGAGAGTGCTTTGTTACTAGTGGTTCCAAAAGAAATAATCATCTTTGTCTTTACCGACTCGCAAGCTTCTGCTGCCGGAATTAACCACGCTCCACTTAGACCAAGATAGTCTATGATAGGGTGAAAGGCTCTTTGCGCAATTATCTCGGGCTGTTCACCTATCTCAAGAATATTCGAAGGAGATTCGGTGACGTCCCCTAGACAAACCGCTTCTGGAAAATTCTCTAAATCTTCATTGGGTGTTTCAACATTAACCTCTAATTCATCTATATGGGTGGTATTTATGGTTTCAGTATTATTCATGATGTGCCTTATTGATTTAGTGATGATAATGTTAGAGATTATATCAGCTAATGATTATAAGTAAACAACGTTTTCAAGTAAGCTATGAGAGTATAAAACTGGTAGCATGAGCCATTTATCAATAAGTCTTGACCCTTATTAGTACCTGTAGGTATATTTAATGGGAACTTAGGCAATAAAAGTTATGGTAAATATCAACTTATCTAGCTAACGTCTGCTTGGAGTCATCAATTAACGTAACTGTGGATCATGCTAATGGAGACACTATCAATAAAGTCGATCAGTCGGCAATTTACTTATTTAATTGTTCTTGCAACTTTTACTGTTGTTGCTGTCAGTGGTATCACACTGTTGCTTCCAGTTCTTTTGGGTGCCTGGGTTGGTTATAGTCAGAGTATTCAAAGTATATGGATATGGATTGCCAGTTATATTCTTGTATTCGCTATGGCGTCAAGTCTAAGAGTTTATGTATTTAGCCATTTGGCACAGAGGGTCAAGGATTATTTGCAAAACCATTTGCGCCGATCATTGTTTTCACATTTTCAGGCTGAGGGGGTGGCAGTCTATCAATCGCGGGTGAGTGATCTTAACCTTATTGAAAATACCATAGAGCAGGGAGCGTCTCAGTTTTTAAGAAACTGTCTCTTAATTATAGGGGGGCTAATTCTTATGGTTTACACCTCTATTAATCTAACATTGATGATTTTTTTCATCCTGCCAGTTTGTATTTTCCCCTTACTTTATTGCCTGAGAGGGTATCGCAATGCATCGAACCTACTCAATGATCTAGAGGATAAAGATCAGCAGTTGGCGCTGAGTTTTATGAATTATCTTTTGCCGATTTGGTATTATAATCGTTCAAATTGGGCGCTTGATAAACTCAGTCATTATCATGAAGATTTGGTGTTAGCGCGATCAAAAAAGCTGATGTACCGCGTGGGAATAACATTTCTTGGTCTTCTTTTTGTATTTTTAGGTCTGGCACTAATTATGTATCTCGCTACAGGTTTTAGTTTTGATCAACAGATTTTAGCAAACCATGAGCTTGTTCGTTTTGCGGTTGTTACTTTATTGGTTGCTATTGCTGCCTCTGGCTTATCTGACCTTTTGCATCAGATTTCAAATGCAATGTCAGCATTTGATCGTCTATCAAACCAAAAAGTGAGCACCTCATCCGATGTAAATATACCGCAGCAATTTGAGGACATGACCATTCAGTCATTAAATTACCAATATCCTGGGGCAAATGAGTCAGTGATTGCTGATCTAGATATCGATATTACGAAAGGTGAGAAAATAGCAGTTGTTGGCGTGTCTGGTGTGGGTAAGAGTACATTACTAAAATTGATTCTTGGATTGATTGCGCCTGATTCTGGTGAGATAAAAATCAATAAACAAAATAGCTCTATGGAGGCATCATGGCGTGCTTATTTTGCATTTATCCTCGGGCTTAACCCGGTTTTGCATTCATCAATCAGGGATAATCTTCTTCTGGGGGCGGAATGTGACGCACATGCAATTGAGCTTGCCTTAAAGAATATGGCAATGGATAAATGGCAATCATCCCATAATATATTTGATCAAATGCAGCAAGCATCAAGTGGACAACTACAAAGAATTCAGGCCATATCAGCCATTGTTCAAGATCGTCCCATACTTGTCTTAGATGAGGTGAGCAGTCATTGTGATAGTGATACTCAAAAGCTTGTGCATCAGTATTTATTTAATCTTCCTCAAACGATTATTGTTGCTACACATCAGTCAGATCTTGTGATGAGATCTGATCGTGTGATCTTCTTACAAAATCGTCGCGCTCCCATGATTGCGACTCATCATGAGTTACTTCAATCCTCTAAGGCCTATCAGGCGCTGATGATTGACGAGGCAGTATAATTTACATTACACTTGAATAACGATGGACCAAAGGGACTTACAGTGCGTATAAAACATTTCTTGTCAATGCTAACTTATTTTATTTTTATCGACGCTATTTGGATTATATTCGTTGCCAAGCCGCTGTATATGCAAGAGTTAGGTGTCATTGCGACCGAAAAGCCTGATCTGATAATTGTGGCTGCCCTTATATATGCAATATTGTATGCAGGATTACATGTTTTTGTACTTATGGGTTTATGGAGGGGGAAATCAGGACATATGCTATCAATGGAGGCCATTTTATATGGGCTAAGTGTTTATGGCGTCTATACAATGACAAATTATTTGGTTATCCCAAAGTGGTCGATGTTGCTGGTTGCAACTGATATTGCATGGGGGATTTTCCTATGTTTATCAACAGTTTTGTTGGGAATATGGCTACGAAGATTCGATCGTTGAATTGCAGGAATCAATTAGATGGACTATAATATAATAATAAAACACTGGAGATGCCGATGTCAAAAAACGCTATACAATTCACTACACATCACTCAATGCCTTCAGACTCCCTAAAAAATCATGCACTCAAAAGACTTGAAACAATTGAAAGGCATTTTAATCAAATAACAAATATAAAAGTTACATTTAACGTTGAAGGAACGAACCGTTATAAAGCATCTGTGGCAGTAATGGTGCCTCCAAGAAAATTATTGTTTGCTGATGAGGTGGCTTCAGATATGTATGAAGCAGTTGATCTTGTTATGAGGAAAGTTGATCATTTGGTTCGTGATCATAAGTCAAAGATCAGAGAACATCCTCATGATGACAAATCATGAAATTGATCATTTAAGTAAAATTCATTAACCTGCGAATGAGCTGCAATTTCATTTTTCGTACCAGTTGCCAGGACAGTCCCGTTGACAATGACAGAAATCTTATCACACAGTAAAAGAATTTCTCTTGCATTATGATCCGTGATAAAAACGGTAATTCCCATTTTCGATAATTGTAATATCAGATCTCTAATCTCAGAAACGGCTATGGGATCCACACCAGCAAATGGTTCATCCATTAATAGTAATTTTGGTTTTAGCGCAAGTATGCGGGCAAGCTCAGTGCGTCTTGCTTCTCCGCCTGACAAGCTTTGTGCTGGAGTTTTTTTCAGGCGTTGAAGTTGCAGTTGGTTCAATAGCTGATCGCAGTATGTTTTGTAATCTGAGCGAGAGGATTTAGATAGCTCCAGTGCACAATATATATTATCTTCTACGGTTAATTCTGGGAACAAAGAGCGTTCTTGAGCCATATAACCTAAGCCATTTTGTGCCCTTTGTGCCAATGACATTTTTGATATTTCATGTCCGTCTAAAAATATTTGGCCAGTTTTTGACTTGATCAATCCGCAGATCAGATGAAATGTCGTTGTTTTTCCTGCCCCGTTGGGGCCGAGCAAACCACGGATTTCACCAGCAGCAATACTCAGATTAATATCACTTACAATTTTTTTCTGCTTTGAGCAGTAACTCAGGCTTTCAACTTTCAATAAGGGTTTTTGCATCATGGAATCTCAATATATTGGCCAGCTTTAATCAGATTGTCCCTCATATTGTTAAGGCGCTTTATTTCTTTTGGTTGCACACGATATTTCTTTGCAATCGCAATAATTGTATCACCGGGTTTGATTTTATGTTTCAGTGGTTTTTTGTTGATCCAAAGAATAACTTTTTGCCCAGTTTCTAATTTTTTCGATGCTTTTAAATGATTCCAGTAAACAATATGTGCTTTTGGAATGCCAAATTTTTGCGATATTCTGTTTAGTGTTTCTCCCGGTCTAATATGGTATATCAGCTGTGTGGGGCCAGGATGGAAATCTGCACTTATGTGTTTATGATCCATATCACGCGTGTCTTCATTAAAAATAATCTTTGAGGGTATCTCAATGCTTTGGCCAATCTTGAGTGTGCCTAAATTGGGATTAGCCTTCTGTAGGTCTATTAATCTGATGTTATTTTTACGACTAATACTGGATAGAGTATCACCCTTGATAATGCGATAGTGTGTGCTGGTATGAATGGATTTTCTGCTTAAATACTTTATGGTCTTATGCCGCATTTTTGTTGGAACAAGAATGGTATTGTTGGTGTCTGGTGCTGTGGTCGGACGGCGATACCCAGCATTAAGCAATCGTATTTCTTTTAAGCTGACATTCGTTGCGTGTGCCAGTTCTGAAAATTTAATCTGTGAATTGGTTTGAATAGTTGCAAATTGGATCTGAGGATCAATTTCGGGGAGCGCAATTCCGTAGTTACTCATGCGGCTAATAATACTCTTGATCGCGAGCAGTTTGGGGACATAGCCCATTGTCTCTTGCGGGAGATTGAGTGAGAAAAAATCAGGAGAGGTATGATATTTGTTGATAAAATTTTTGCGTGCTCTTTTTACCCGTCCTGCGCCAGCATCATAAGCAGCAATTGCCATTGACCAATCATTGAAAATCGCATGCAGCCGGGTTAGGTGATCCAGTGCAGCATTTGTAGATTCAATAAGATCTCTCCTTCCGTCATACCAATAGTTGATTTTGACTCTTAGATTACTTGCTGTTCCTGGCATCATTTGCCATAGACCACTGGCGCCTGCTCGTGAGTGTGCGAATGGATTGTATGAGCTTTCGACAATGGGAAGCAGTGCAAGTTCAGTCGGTAACTTTCGTTTTTTTACTTCGCGTAGGATGTAAGGAAGGTAATACTTTGCTGGCTCAATAGCTTGAGTAAGGATGTGTGGGTGATTTTCGTAAAAACGGATCTGAGCTTTCACAACCGGATGATGGTCGTAGCTTTTCATCATGAATCCACTTTTAACTTGTTGCCATATGTCTGGCGATGAGCTGGAAAAAAGGTCATAACGGTTATTGTCACAGCCAGTGATAAAAAGTGTCAGTATCGATATAAAAAACAAGTGTCGCATTAATCAATCTAGAATTTAAATCAGGATTATAACGTTCTGTGAGCAATTTTGATAGAGAATAATTTGTTAATAATTGTCTTTGAGTTGACGCAGCGTTGTGAAACAACTGATTTCACTATGGATTGTTTGTCCAGTTAATTGAGATAACTGTTTATGAAGATCAGGATCTTGTGTGCGCAGGAAAGGATTGAACTGTTTTTCAAATGCCAGCGTTGTGGGCACTGTTATTTTTGGCAGAGTGTCCAGGTGCGCTCTAAGTTGCTCATTATCGGGTTCTATATATAAAGCGAATTTTGCATTATTTCTTGTATACTCGTGAGCGAAGTATATTTTTGTATCCTCTGGTAGTTTAGCAATACGCTGAAGAGACTCTAACATCATTGGGTAAGTGCCTTCAAAAACTCTTCCGCAGCCCAAAGAGAACAACGTATCTCCTGAGAAGAAAATATCATCAATTAAATACCCGCAATGATCGAGTGTGTGTCCTGGGATATGAATTGCTGTGATAGGGTGTTTTAGCCAGGGGACGGTGTATACGGATAGGTGGTCTAATTTGTAATCAGCATTAATTTGACTTGTTGTGCTGGTAATGACCTTTGCCCCGGTGGCATCAGTTACTGCATTGATGCCATCAGTATGGTCCCAGTGATGGTGGGTGATAAAAATATGAGTTAACTGTAATGATTGGCGTTGTAGCCATTGGAGGATAGGGTTAGCCTCCCCTGGATCAAAAAGTATCGCATTTGTCTCGTTATAAATAACGTGACAGTAATTTTTGCTTTGCGGTAATATCTCAATGCTGGCGATATGCATTTTTTGCTTCCTCTCCTTAATCATATTATAGCTGATTCTTATTTGATAAATCTTCTGATTGAATGTCCTGCTCCAAGCGCAGGGTGATTTTATCACGTAGATGTTTCAATTTTTCTGGGATAGGTAAAGAGGATTTGAATTTCATAAGTTCACTTGCCTTGCTAATTTGGTTCGTGTCCATAAATTGGTCAACCTCAGGGTTGTTTGGGATATAATAGTTTATGGCTGTGCAGATTAAACTCCCTAAGTGTTTTTTAAGTTGACCATCTTGAATCGGATCGATGGCATACATTACGCTGGTTTTGATTTTATTGATTAATGATGAACGCATAGTGATCTCCGCCTGATTAATTTTAATGTGAGGGTATACAGTGTGGTTTTCAAGTTTTACTGTGAACTTGCTTAGCTTTTTAATAAATATTTAATCATTCACTCATCAAAAATAAAGCCGAGTTTTTGAGCATTTGTTGTTTTTTTTGAATTGTTCTTCTGGTTGATATACATTAACAATGATATGGAGTCGGTTTACTAGTGAAGTTTGAACAGTGGCTATTAGAGACGGAAGTCGGAAGACAGTTGTGGGATGTTGAAGGGCAGCTGGTTAGAAATTTGGTGAAAAATCGCCGGCCTGGTCGTTTGCTCCAAATTGGTGGCCTCCCGCTGCTTAGCTTTTCAGATCATGCATTGACTCACTATATTCACCAACATGATCATTTGGGGTATTTTTCACCAGGGCACAGTGTGTGCGCGCAGGCAAGTCATCTGCCTTTAAGAGATGAGTCCTTGTCATGTTTGGTGTGCCCACACACCCATGAATTATACGATGAGTCACATCAATATGCGTTGTTTAAAGAATGGTCAAGGGTGTTAAAGCCAGATGGGTATATGTTGATACTTGGTGTCAATCTAATGGGGTATTGGACATTAAAACGTCTTATTTCTCATAATTCACTCAAGTGGGCTCCCCGGATCTGGTCCTTATACCAGCTTGAGCAAACTGCCAAAAAGGCAGATCTTCAGGTTGTAGACATTCAATATTTTGTTGCAAGGGCTGTATATAATCGATATGGTCTAGGTGAAATAGGGCATAGCTTAGCAAAGCTTAAGATGGTTAGACGATTTTCACCTTGCTATGCTGTGATGCTCACTCGCCGGGACTATGCGCCTGTGTGGGGTGATGCGGTAATGTTTGACCAAATGGGTTAATTAGGAGGCGGTGTGATTAAGATTTATACAGATGGGGCTTGTCAAGGCAATCCTGGGCCCGGTGGATGGGGTGCTGTTATCCTTATTGAGGAGAGCATAAAAGAGATCTCCGGTGGTGAGTCAGATACAACAAACAACAGGATGGAGTTGATGGCTGCGATCAAGGCCTTAGCAGCTACAGACAAGGAGCACTCGATCACTCTGGTGACTGATTCTGAGTATTTAAGAAAAGGCATTACCCAGTGGGTGTTTAATTGGCAAAAGAATGGCTGGCGTACAAGCGCAAAGCAGCCAGTCAAAAACAAAGATTTATGGCAACTGTTGTTAGAAACGACCAATGACCGTGATGTAAAATGGCAATGGACGAAAGCGCACGCGGGAGACAAATATAACGAAAGGGCAGATTACCTGGCTCGCCAAGCAGCGGAAAGTGTCGAATGATTTTAGGGGTACTTGATACAGAAACAACAGGGCTCAGTAAACATAAACACCGAATTATTGAAGTGGGTATTCGGGTCATTGAAGACCGGCAGGTGCAGGATGCTCATTATCATCAGTATATTAATCCGCAGCAGATGGTATCTCCTGGTGCATTTGCAGTTCATGGTATATCTAACGAATTTCTCAGTGATAAGCCAGTTTTTGCAGATATCGCAGATGAACTTGCAGATTTTATCAAGAACGTAGATCAATTAGTGATTCACAATGCGGCTTTTGATCATCCATTTTTAATAATGGAGTTTGCTCGATGTCATGGTCAGGTACAGTGGCTTGAAAAGATTGCGATTACAGACACATTGATTATGGCCAGAGAGATGTACAGCGGAAAAAATGATTTAGATTCGTTGTGTTCTAGACTGGGTGTGAACAATTCAGATCGTCAATTACATGGAGCGTTGAAAGATGCCGATATTCTTGCAGATGTCTATCTTGCAATGACGCGTACTCAGGCATCAATGAGCCTCGCACTGGATAACCAAGCAGATCAATTAAGTGCACTTGATGCTGAAATACCCAATATTATGTATGATATAGAATCAACTGACATGGCCTCTCACATCAAGTGGCAAGAAGCCTATCCGTCACATCGATTTCAAGAAGTCACTGACTCCTGAATAAAACTGTTGACAATTGCTGGAAATTTTACGAGAATTCATCAATGTGTCCGGAGGGGTTCCCGAGCGGTCAAAGGGATCAGACTGTAAATCTGACGGCATCGCCTTCGCAGGTTCGAATCCTGCCCCCTCCACTGCGGGTGTAGTTCAACGGTAGAACCTCAGCCTTCCAAGCTGATGGTGTGGGTTCGATTCCCATCACCCGCTGCTTGAGCTAAGCCCACATAGCTCAGTGGTAGAGCACTTCCTTGGTAAGGAAGAGGTCACCGGTTCAAATCCGGTTGTGGGCTAAAAGATGGTTGTTAGCACAATAGGAGTAATAAAATGGCAGAATTTGATAGAGGTAATAAAGTACACTTCAACACAGGAACTTTTGGTCACGTTGATCATGG
>MDSV01105737.1_pt1 | contig 14869 bp, 14 predicted proteins | sample 810851 | NCBI WGS metagenome assembly MDSV01 (sample SAMN05326640, study PRJNA326480) | marine metagenome | isolation source: seawater | place: Atlantic Ocean: North East | collected 2012 | reverse complement strand
GTCATGCATTGTGTGCTGGATTAATTCAAGAAATGAAAGTTTTAATAAAAGGTCATGTTGGATATTACTGTGCAGGTATGAACCAAAAAGCTCATGTTACAATTGATGGAAACGTTGGAACTGGTGTTGCTGAAAATATGATGTCTGGAATAGTTCACGTAAAAGGAAATGCTTCACAATCTGCTGGTGCTACAGCTCATGGAGGATTATTATTAATTGATGGAGACGCAAGTTCAAGATGTGGGATTTCAATGAAAGGGATTGATATTGTTGTTAAGGGTTCTGTTGGACATATGTCGGCATTTATGGCGCAATCTGGAACAATGATAGTTTGTGGTGATGCAGGTGAGGCTCTTGGTGACAGTTTGTATGAAACAGATATATTTGTAAGAGGTTCTGTCAAATCTCTTGGTGCAGACTGTATTGAAAAAAAAATGGAAAAAAAACATTTAAATAAAATTTCTAATCTTTTAAAAAAAAGTGAAATAAAAAATATCAAACCAGATAGTTTTAAAAGATATGGTTCTGCAAGAAAGCTGTATAATTTTAATATCGATAATGTATCAAGTTACTAGTTATGTCAGAAAATAAAAAAACTCATCCTCGTATTTCATGGACCTTTGATGAATATACTAATTCAGAAATAAGACGAGCAGCAGAAACAGGAATTTATGACATTAGAGGTGGTGGTTCAAAAAGAAAGCTTCCACATTTTGATGACTTGCTTTTTCTTGGTGCTTCTATGTCAAGATACCCTTTAGAAGGATATAGAGAAACTTGTAATACAAAAGTAACTTTGGGAACTCGTTATGCAAAAAAACCTTTAGAGTTAGATATCCCTATCACAATTGCCGGAATGAGCTTTGGAGCATTGTCAGGTAGAGCTAAAGAGGCTTTAGGACGTGGAGCAAGTATGGCTGGTACTTCTACTACTACTGGTGATGGCGGAATGACTCCAGAAGAAAGAGGCCAATCAAAAAACTTAGTTTATCAACTTCTTCCTTCGCGATATGGTATGAACCCTGATGATTTAAGAAAAGCGGATGCTATTGAAATTGTTATAGGACAAGGAGCTAAACCTGGTGGTGGTGGAATGTTATTGGGACAAAAAATTAGTGACCGTGTTGCAGAAATGAGAACCTTACCCAAGGGTATAGATCAAAGATCTGCTTGTAGGCACCCTGACTGGACAGGTCCTGATGATTTAAAAATTAAAATTTTAGAAATAAGAGAAATTACAGGTTGGAAGGTTCCAATTTTTATTAAAGTTGCAGGAGCAAGACCTTATTATGACACGGCTCTTGCTGTTAAAGCTGGTGCTGATGTTGTTGTATTAGATGGAATGCAAGGTGGAACAGCTGCTACTCAAGAAGTTTTTATAGAAAATGTTGGTCAGCCTACTTTAGCTTGTATTAGGCCTGCGGTAGATGCTCTTCAAGACTTAGATCAACATAGAAAAGTTCAATTAATTATTTCTGGCGGAATTAGAAATGGTGCTGATGTTGCTAAAGCGATGGCATTAGGAGCTGATGCTGTTTCAATCGGTACAGCTGCTATGATTGCTCTAGGTGATAATAACCCTAAATGGGAAAAAGATTATAAAAAATTGGGAAGTACAGCTGGCGCATATGATGATTGGCATGAAGGGAAAGATCCTGCTGGAATTTCTACACAAGATCCTGAATTAGTAAAACGTTTTGATCCAGTTGCTGGTGGAAAACGTTTATCTAATTATTTAAAAGTTATGACTCTTGAAGCCCAAACAATAGCTAGAGCTTGTGGAAAAAATGACCTACATAATTTGGAGCCTGAAGATTTATGTGCATTAACAGTTGAATCTGCAGCCATGGCAAGAGTTCCATTATCGGGTACTAACTGGATTCCAGGATTTAATGAAAAAGAATAGTATTGAAGAGATAAATAAAAAATAATAAATTAATATAAAGATTATGTCAAAAAATTTATCAAAAATTGCAAAGTCAAAGAAAATTAAATATTTTTTAATAAGTTTTGTAGATTTATTTGGGGTGCTTAGGTCAAAATTAGTTCCTTCCCAAGCTATAAGTGATATGCAAAAGAATGGCGCTGGATTTGCTGGATTTGCAACTTGGTTAGATATGACTCCAGCTGACTCTGATATGTTTGCGATACCTGATCCTACAAGTTTAATTCAAATTCCTTGGAACAAGGAAGTTGGCTGGCTTGCTGCTGATCTTTGGATGAATGGAAAACCTGTAGATGCTTCGCCTAGAGTTATGCTTAATAATCAAATCGATAAATTAAGAAAAAAAAATTTAAGTATGAAAACAGGTGTTGAATGTGAGTATTTTTTAATTAACGATGAGGGTACAAATATTGCTGATACTAAAGATACACAATCGAAACCCTGTTATGACCAGTCTGCATTAATGAGACGCTATGATTTGATAAAAGAAATATGTGACTCAATGCTAGAACTAGGTTGGAAGCCATATCAAAATGACCATGAAGATGCTAATGGGCAATTTGAAATGAATTGGGAATATACTGATTGCTTACAAACAGCAGATAGACACGTATTTTTTAAGTTTATGGTAAAATCTTTAGCTGAAAAACATGGGTTAAGAGCAACTTTTATGCCTAAACCTTTTGAAAATTTAACAGGAAATGGCTGTCATGCACATGTTTCTCTATGGAATGGAAATAAAAATGTATTTCTAGATAACGGAAATAAATTAGGTTTATCAAAAATAGCATATAATTTTTTAGGAGGTATTTTGAACTGCGCACAATCTTTATCTGCATTCTTTAACCCAACTATTAATAGTTATAGAAGAATTAATGCTCCTCCTACTAAATCAGGAGCAACTTGGTCACCAAGTACTATTTCTTATTCAGGAAATAATAGAACACATATGATTAGAGTACCAGAAGCAGGAAGATTTGAATTGCGGCTTATGGATGGGGCTTCAAACCCATATTTATTACAAGCTGGAATTATCGCTGCAGGTTTAGAAGGATTAAATAAAAGAATTGATCCAGGACAACCCTTAATGGTGAATATGTATACAAATGAAAAAGATTATCCTAACTTAAATAAACTTCCTAATGATTTAGATGAAGCATTACAAAGTTTAGACGATAACAAAACTTTAAAGGAAGCGTTTGGTGAAAATGTTATTAAAAGTTATATCAAATTAAAAAATCAAGAAATTAATACATTCAATGAACACGAAACTTTTGATAAAAAAGGTCCAATAACAGATTGGGAAAAAAATAATTCACTTAATTGTTAAATTGAGTTTTTTTTATTATTAATAAAATTCTGATTATAATTTGCTCTAGCACCTTTTCTTAAACCAAAAGGTCCAGGAATAAAAATCGTTAATGGTCTTGTTTGAGGTTCTAAATCAACTCTATGAAAATTATCAGCAGATCTAAATCCTAAATAACCTGGTGGCCTCCAATATTTACCGTCCTTTAAAGTTTCCCAATAGCCATCTCTAAGCACTATCGTAATATACGGACACATATGGTTATGTACTCCGTTACCGTGATCATTATCTAGCATTTCATGAATTATTATATTAAACGGAAACCATTTAGGTCTTTTTCTAAATAGCAAATAGTATCGATTCAACCATGGTTTAGCTTTTTTATACTCCGGGTGTTTAGGACCTCTATCTAAAACTAATCTTTTTCGTCCTAATTTTTCTAATAATTTTAAAAACATATTAATTGTGCTAATTTAAAACAATAATCGCATCATCTTTAATTATATATAAGTTATTGTCTCTTATAAAGGGTTTAGATAAACTTGATTTACTAATTTTAAAATTTTGCTCAACTTTACCATTTAAGATCGGACAAATAATCACAAATCCAGTATTGGTTGTTATAAATGCTTTGTTTGAAGCAATGACAAAACCTTCGAAAGAAATACTATCTCTAACTTTTTCCTTAAATTTTTCTAATAAATAAGTGGCCCTAATAATTTTTCCAGTATCTAGATCTATTAAAATAAGAAAACCTTCAACAGAAACAGTAAATATAATATTATCAATTATAATTGGTCTAATAGATGAATTAACATTTTGTTTCCATTGAAATACTCCAAGTTTCTCATTTATTGAAAAAAATTGGTTTTTATTATTAGAAAAAAAAATATTTTCTCCTAACATAACTAAGTCTGATGTTTTAAGAAAATTAGTAGAGTTCTTTAATAATGTATTTTGTGTGGGTATTTGCCAAATAAATTCACCAGTATCAATATCAACTTTAGTGACATCACCTACAGAATTAGAAAAAATTACTGAATTTTTACTTAAAACTAAAGATAGTTTTTTTTTAGTTGTAATTAATGATGCAGATGTTTGAACTTTCCAAACAATACTTCCATTTAAGTTAGAAATACACCATAAAACATTATTTATATCAACAATAAATAATTTATCATTTTTAATTTTAATTTGAGAATTAAATGGAGCATTTACTTTTTTACTCCAAAGCATCTTGCCTGTATCTAAATCAAGCGCATAGTATTTACCTAAATTATCAGCTATAAAAACATTTTTTTTTGTAATAGCAAACGATAGGTTAGATATATTTTTTTTTTCTTTTTTACTATAAATATTTTTACTCCACAAAAGATTCGTATTTTTATCAAATTTTAATATTGAACCATTTTTATCATAAAAAATAATAAAGTTTTTAGTGATAATTAAATCCGGCTCAGTTGATTTATATTTTTTTATTTTTCCAAACTTATATTTGGATATAGTTTCTATATTTCCATCGAAAATCATATGTGGAACTAAATTAAATGAATTTATATCTGCTAACAAACGTTCTTCGTTTTTTTTTGATTTATGTTTTAATGTTATTTTTAAACTAGTATTAAATTCATTTTTAATAATCTCTTCATTCTTTGATAATTTTACTACTTCATAATTTTTATTGTTTGTTGCTTTTAATTTTTTTTTCCCCGACCAAATTCCTGATTTAGTATCAAATGAACAATTGGTAATTAACAAAAAAACTATAATTGAATAAACAATTTTTATAAATTTATTCACTCAATAAACTCCTAAGTCTTTGTTGTGCTTGATAAATTATATCTTTGTTTGATTCTTGATCAATTAGAATTTTTTTAAAAAAATCTTTTGCTTTTTCTTTTTCATTTTTTGCTAGAAAAAAATCTCCAATTAATAATAATGATGGTGATCTCCATACACTTTCTGAATTAATGATAGGATTTAAAATTGTTATTAATTCATTTTCATTTACATAGTTTGAGTTAAAAATTGCTTTTTTATAAATTAATAAATTTTTTGTGTCCTTGTCAGAATTTGCTTCATTAATTAATTGATCAAATAAATTATTTATTACTTTATTAGATTGTAAAATATTATTATCTATTAAAAAAGATAATGCTAAAATTGAATATGTTTTATTATTTTCATTAACTATATTTATCAATTCGTTTGAATAATATTCTTTTTTATCTTCAGAATAATTTATTTGAATTGAAAGATATTTATTTGCTAATTTTTTATTTTGTTTATCTTTATAATCGTTGTAAAAAAAAATACTAAATAAAAAAGTTATAATTACAATAACTATAGTAAAAATAATTCCTTTATATCTAAAGTAAAAATCTTTAATTTTTTCTTCTCTAGTACTTTTGTTTATTATTGCTATATCTTCATCCATAAATTTATTATTTTATTTTTATACATTAAATTACTCTAGTTCTATAGTACTTGGTGGTTTTGACGTAACATCAAATACTACTCTATTTATACCTTTAATATTATTAATTAGTATATTTGAGATCTTCTGTAGAAAATTTTTATTAAAATTAAAAAAATCTGCAGTCATTCCATCCTCTGATGTGATTGCCCTTAACAAGCAAATATATTCATATGTACGATTATCACCCATTACACCGACTGTTTTGATTGGTAATAAAGCTGCATATGCTTGCCAAATTTTATCATATAAGTTATTTGATTTTAAAAATTGAATAAATAAATAATCTGCTTCTTTTAAAATTTCAATCTTGTCTTTGGTTATTTTTCCAGGAATTCTTATTGCTAATCCTGGTCCTGGAAAAGGATGCCTATAAACAATATTTTTAGGTAAAGATATTTTTAATCCTAATTTTCTAACTTCATCTTTAAATAAAAGTTTTAAAGGTTCTATCAATTTAAGTTTCATTTTGGAAGGTAAGCCACCTACATTGTGATGTGATTTAATTTTTGATGTTGGGCTACCAGTGACAGATTTACTTTCAATAACATCAGGATAAAGAGTTCCTTGGGCAAGATATTTAATATCTTTAAACTTTTTTGCTTCTTTTTCAAATACATTAATAAATAAATTTCCTATAATTTTTCTTTTTTTTTCAGGATCAGTAATTTTTTTTAATTTAGATAGAAATAATTTACTTGCATCAACATAAAATAAATTAAACTTAAGTTTATTTTTAAAATTATTAACAACTTCAACTTCTTCATTTTTTCTTAGTAGTCCTGTATTTACAAAAATACAAATTAAATTATTACCAATTGCTTTGTGAATTAACTTTGCAACCACGCTACTATCAACACCACCAGATAGTGCACATAACACTTTTTCTTTACCTACTTGTTTTTTTATATCACTTATTAAATTTAATTTTTGATTTTGAGTGGTCCAATTTTTTTTACATTTACATATAGAAAAAACAAAATTTTTTATCAACTTTTTACCATTTTTAGTGTGACTCACTTCGGGATGAAATTGAACTCCATAAATTTTTTTTTTATAATTTTCAATTATAGCAAACTTAGAATTTTGACTAGATGCAATAACCTTAAAATCTTTTGCGAGTCTAAAAACAACATCAGAATGACTCATCCATACATTATTTTTTTTTTTTATTATCAAAAAAATTTTTTGTAAGTATGCTTTTACTTTTTTGTTTTATTATAGCATTTCCAAATTCTCTAAATTTTGCTTCTTTAACTTTGCCACCAAGAGATTTTGATATAATTTGATGTCCAAAACATATGCCTAAAATTGGAATATTAAGTTGGTAGATTTTTTTTTTAATTTTGATTGCTCTCTTATTAACATTTAGAGGTCCTCCAGAAAAAATAATCCCTTTTACGTTATGAAATTGAACTTTATCTAAATATTTATAATTTATAACTTCAGAATAAACTCCAATTTCTCTAATTCTTCTAGCTATTAATAGGGTAAATTGGGATCCAAAATCAACTACTAAAATTATTTTAATGTTATTTTTCAGACTCATTTGATTGTTCAAAAGCCTTTAATTTTTCTTGAATTTTTTTTTTACTATCACACAATGTTAAACAAATTAAAGAAAATCTCTCCATTAGTTTATTTACTTTTGAAAAATTTGACTTTTTTAAATTAAACTCGATAAGCATATATAATGCTTCTTCATTTTTTGAATCTATAAGAAGTGTTGTATCTAAATTTTTTTTCTCTTCTTCGTCATTTTTTTTTTCTCTATAAATTTTGGCTAAATACAAATATGATTTGTAGTGTTTTGGATTATAAACAATATTTTTTTCTAATAAAAATTTTGATTTATCATATTTTTTACTTATATATAATTTTTTTGCCTCTTCAAAAAAATTTGTTTTACTGTTTGCATTGCTTGCTATAAATAATGTAAAAATAAAATAAATTATTTGAGTTGAATATTTTTTCATATCTAAAAACCTTCTTTTTTTACCTCATCTATGCTATGAACCATACTTTCATAAAAACCTGCTTTTGTAATTTTAATAAATTTTGGTTTTATTTTTAAATCTTTAATTGTTTTAGATCCTAAATATCCCATAGATGATTTTAAACCTCCAATCAACTGATAAACAACTTTCTTTACACTCCCTTTAAATTTTATTAAACCTTCAACACCTTCTGGAACATATTTCGACTTATTTTTATGAATTTTTTGTGAATATCTATCAGCTGATCCATGAGACATGGCACCTATAGAACCCATACCTCTAAACTTTTTATAAAAAACACCTTTTTTTTTTATTAATTTTCCTGGTGCCTCCTTGGTTCCCGCAAATAATGAACCAATCATTACTGCATCAGCACCTGCTGCTAAAGCCTTTGAAATATCGCCAGAAAATTTTATACCACCGTCAGATATTATTGATACTTTTTTATTTTTAATTGATCTTTTAATATCTAATATTGCACTCAATTGAGGAACACCAATTCCTGCTACCAATCTTGTGGTACATATAGAGCCCGGTCCAATTCCAACTTTAATTATATCTACTCCTAAGTTAATTAAAAATTTAGCTGCTTCTGGTGTTGCGATATTCCCAGCACAAACTGATATATTTTTTAAATTTAATTTCATTATTTTATTTATTGTATATCCAACTCTTTTTGAATGCCCATGAGCTGTATCAACTACAATTAAATCAGCATTAGAAGAAATAATTTTTTTTGCTCTTTCTATTTCCTTGTCACCTACACCTATTGCCGCTCCTACAATTAGCTTTTTTGACTTAACTTTTTTAATTTGTTTAACCTGATCTATAATACTCATATTTCTATGAATAATTCCAATTCCACCAGCTTGCGCTATAGCAATAGCTAAGTCTGATTCTGTTACTGTATCCATAGCAGATGATAAAATTGGAATTTTTAGGTTAATATTTTTTGATAGCTTAACATCAGTTTTTGTTTCTGAGGGCAAAACATTAGAATATTTAGGAACTAATGTTACATCATCAAATGTTAAAGCTTCTTTTAAGTGAGCCATGAAGATTTATATATGATTCTTTATTATTTTAAAATAATTAATTAAGATTTCTACATACTATATAGTTTTCTTTTGACTCTTTTCTGCTTGATTCTGGTTTATAAATTTTAACTATTTTAAATATTTTTTTTGCATACTTTATAATTTCATTAAAGTTAGAGCCCATAAAAATTTTAGATACAAATACACAATCTTTTTTGAATAAATCTTTAGAGAATTCCATGGCTTGTAAGCATAATTCCCCTGTATTAATCACATCAAGTGTTTTATTACCTGTTGTATTGGTTGCCATATCAGAAACAATAATATCAACTCTATTTTTAAAAAAATTTATGATTTTTAGCTTAGTTTCTGGTATTAAAAAATCACCTAAAATAAAATCAGTACCATCTATTAACTGCATTTTTTTTAAATCAACTGATAAAATTTTTCCTGATCTAATTTTTTCTTTAGCTACTTGTGTCCACCCTCCTGGATAAGAGCCTAAATCTAAAAAAGTTTTAGTATTTTTAAATATATTAAATTTATTTTCAATTTCTATTAATTTATATGCTGAACGTGATCTATAGCCATCAATTTTAGATTTTTTAACATATATATCTCTATGCTGTTTTGTTAACCAATTTTTTGAAGTTTTATTTTTTTTCAATTATTATTTTTTTCTATATATCTAAGACTTTTTTCAATATTTTTTCCATCTAATGTATTTATAGATACTTTAATATTTTTATTTACTCTCATATCTATATTATTTTTCCATAAACCTGCAGCCAAATGCATAATACCAATTTTGCTATTTGGTAGATAAGGTTCTACAAAGAAATCATTAGTTAAGTCATATTTTGGAAGTAAATTGCTTGCAATCCAATTACATGTTAAGGGTAAAAATTCTGTTTTAACTTCATTTACATATACACTAATATTAATTGCTAAACCTTCAGATCCAAATATATTGCCTTTTTTAAGAGCTTTGTTTAAATTGTCCTGCCAGATACTCCAACATAAAGAGTTTTTTTCGAGTGAAAAAACACCAATGTTTATGTGCGGTGCAAAAGCGATTTTTCTTGAAACTTTATTAGAAAAACCTGATTTTTTTGCGTGTTTATAGTTTTGTGATTTAATTAAAGCTATATTTCCAAATATCCATTTTGCACGAGTTAAAACTTTATATCCTGGTCCAATGGTTTGAGTTATTCCAAGTTTGCCGTTTTCACATGCTTTAAAATACAATTCTACACATGACCAATCATTAACCCACGCATCACAATCTATCCAAAGATACTTATCGTAATTAGGAAAATAAGAGGGCAAGAAAGCTCTTGAAACTTGGCTTTTAAGCCATTCTTTACCTTTTGCTTTTGATTTATCTATTTCAATATCCCATTTAGCTTTTTGAATTTCATCAACTTTTTTTTTTAATATTTTAATTTGTTCTTCGGATAAACCTGCGTCCAGTACACATATTGCGGTATCTTTGCTTTCACTAAAATTTTTAATAGAATCAATTAGCTCACATAACAATTCAAAATAATTTGAATCAGCCAATGTGACTATTGTATTTGATTTCATTTACAACATGTCCTCATGGATTTCATCATCAAAGTTATCAATGTCTTTTCTTTCTTTTTTAAGTTTTTTATAATGGATAGCACTTATAGGAATAAATAATAAATAGATTACCCCTGTAACAAATAATATCTTAAAAGTAAAAAATATTAATAAACCAAAATATAATCCAATACTAAATAGCAAAAAGACTGTAGTATTTCTTGGAATAATTATTTTTTTTAATGAGTAAGTTGGTATTTTACTTATCATCAATAATGGAATAATTATAAATAGTGAAGATGTAATTAAATTATTATATTCATTATTAAAATAAAAATTACTTTTTTCAAAAATTAATGGCAACAAAACTAAACCTGCACCTGCTGGTGAAGGGACTCCTTCAAAAAAATTATCTCTCCAACTTGGATTTTCATTATTATGTATATTAAATCTTGCCAATCTTAATGCTACACAAACAACATAGATTAAAGATAATAACCAACCAATTTTACCTAAAGTATTTAAGTACCAAAAATACATTACAAATGCTGGGGCAACACCAAAACTGATAACATCAGTTAAAGAGTCTAATTCTTTTCCAACTTGAGAAGTTCCTTTAATTAATCTAGCAACTCGGCCGTCTAACGTATCTATGATAGCTGAAAAAGTAAGTGCAATTATAGATAAATCAAATCGTGAGTCTAAAGCAAATTTTATTGAACTAAGTCCTATACAAACTCCAATTATTGTTAGTGTATTAGGTAATAGTGATCGTGATTTTTTATCTGGAATTACTTTCAGATTATTTTTTAAATTTATATTCACTATTTTATTTTTGCTATTAATGTTTCTCCAGCTATAGCTGTCTGATTTTCCTTAACAAGTGTATTAAAACTTTCATAATACATATCTACTCTACTACCAAATCTTATCATTCCAACTCTCTCACCTTGTTCAAGTTCTTGGTCTTTACTACATTCGCATACAATTCTTCTAGCAATTAATCCTGCTATTTGAACAATAATAATTTCTTTACCTTCATTATTTTTAATTTTAATATAATTTCTTTCATTGTCTTCACTTGCTTTATCTAATGAAGCGTTAATAAATTTTCCTGGTTTATAAAAAATATCAGTAATTTTTCCAGCAATTGGTGTTCTATTAACATGACAATTAAAAACATTCATAAATATACTCACACAAGTAAATTTTTTATTATCTAAGTTTAATTCTTTTGGTCCATTAACTTCTCTTATTTTTATAATTAATCCATCAGCAGGACTTACTAAATAATTTTGATCATTTATTGAAATTCTTTCTGGATCTCTAAAAAAATAGTAAATCCAAACTGTTATAACTAAGAATATTAATGTAAAAAAATTTGATAAAAATAATGAGAGCAAAGTAATAATAATTGATATTGCTACAAATTTGTATCCTTCAGAGTGTATTTTTGGAAAAATTTTATCCATCATAATCGTTTATTTGATAATTTTAGGTTAATATGTATAAAAACCAAATAAATTCAATTAAAGATATAAAATATTTTATGCCTAAAATTACAGTAAAAAACCCAGTAGTTGAGCTTGATGGAGATGAAATGACCAGAGTAATTTGGGATTTTATCAAAAAAAAGCTAATTCTTCCTTATTTAAATATTGAAGTTAAATATTTTGATCTGGGTATTAAGAATCGAGATGACACCTTGGATCAAATTACTGTTGATAGTGCAAAAGCTATTAAACAACATGGGGTTGGAATTAAATGTGCAACCATCACTCCGGACGAACTAAGAGTAAAAGAGTTTAATTTAAAAAAAATGTGGAGATCGCCAAATGGTACCATTAGAAATATTTTAGGAGGTACTGTTTTTAGAGAACCAATTATTTGTAAAAATATACCAAAGCTAGTTCCAAGCTGGACAAATCCTATAGTAATAGGAAGACATGCTTTTGGAGATCAGTATAGAGCTACAGATTTTAAAGTTCCGGGAAAAGGTAAATTAGAAATTAAGTGGACATCAGAAGATGGAAAAGAAAAAAAAGAATTTGAAGTTTATAACTTTAATGGACCTGGTGTTGCTTTATCAATGTATAATTTAGATAAATCTATAAAAGATTTTGCAAGAGCTTGTATGAATTATGGGCTTAACAGAAAATGGCCTGTTTATCTTTCTACAAAAAATACAATATTAAAAAAATATGATGGTAGATTCAAAGATTTATTTCAAGAAGTATATGATAAAGAATTTAAAGAAAACTTTGAAAAAAGAAAAATTACTTATGAACACAGACTTATAGACGATATGGTTGCTTGTGCTATGAAATGGAATGGAAATTATATTTGGGCATGTAAAAATTATGATGGTGATGTACAATCAGATACAATTGCCCAAGGCTTTGGATCTTTAGGTCTTATGACTAGTGTATTGCTGTCACCAGATGGTAAAACTATTGAAACAGAAGCTGCTCATGGTACTGTAACAAGGCATTACAGGATGCATCAACAAGGCAAAGAAACATCGACAAACCCTATAGCTTCTATTTTTGCTTGGGCAAGAGGTTTATATCACAGAGGTAAATTGGATGGTAATGAAGATTTAAAAAATTTTGTAAAAAATTTAGAACAGGTTTGCATAGAAACTGTTGAAAGTGGGTCAATGACTAAAGATTTGGCAATTTTAATTGGAACGTCAGCAAAATATTTGACTACAAATCAATTTTTAGATAAAATTGATTTTAATTTAAAAAAGAAATTAAATTAAAGTTTTTAATTTATTAAAAGCATCGCTAATTTTATTTTCTTCTATTCCACCAGCTTGAGCAAAATCAGATCTTCCCCCTCCTCCTTTGCCACCAACTATTTTTGAACCAGTTTTAACAAAATTAACTGCATCATATTTTTTTGTTAATCTATCTGTCACGCCTACTGCTAAACCAATTTTTCCTTCTTTTACCGCAAACACTATTACGATACCTTCTCCTAATTCTTTTTTTCCTATGTCTACAAGTTTCCTTAAATCTTTTGGGGGTAAATCGATAACTTTTTGAAATCTTACCTTTGTTTTATTTATAATTTCATCATTAATTATATTTTTTGATTTATCACTTAAAATAGATTTAACCGAAAGTTGATCCAAAAACTTAGATAAATCTTTTATTAAAGCTTGCTGGTTTTTGTTATTCAAATTCGGTTTACCACCAAGTTTAACAATTTTTTCTGATAAATCTTTTATTATTTCTTGGTTTTTATTAATTGAAATATCTGATAGCTTTTTATTTTTATTTAAAAATTTTTCTAGTTGTTTATCTCTTAAAGCCTCTACTCTTCTAATGCCTGCCGCAATAGAAGATTGACTTACAATTTTAAACTTGCCAATTTCTCCGGTATTCCTTACATGAGTACCTCCACATAATTCTGTAGAAAAATACTTATCAGATTCATGGCCCATTGATAAAACTCTTACTTCGTCACCATATTTTTCGCCAAAAAGAGCTAATGCACCATTATTTACTGCCTGTTTTGGCGACATTATTCTTGTTCTTACTTCAGTTTTTTTATTAACCATAGAGTTTACAAAATTCTCAATTTTATTAATCTCTTCAGAAGAAATCGGTTTCATATGACTAAAATCAAATCTTAATCTATCAGATTCAACTAATGATCCTTTTTGAATCACGTGCTTACCAAGAATTCTTCTAAGTGACTCATGTAACAAATGAGTTGCAGAATGATAGGCTCTTATATTTTCTCTTCTTTCAACATCTATTTTCATTTCAACACTATCATTTATTTTAATAGTTCCACTTAAAACTTTTCCATAATGAATAAATATATCTCCTAATTTTTTTTGAACATCTGTAACTTTAAATTTAAATTCACCAAAAATAATATAACCAGTATCACTTACTTGACCTCCTGACTCGCCATAGAAAGGTGTTTGATTAATAATTAGTATCCCTTCATCACCAGATTTCAAACTTTGAACTTCTTTATTATCTTTTAATAAATACTGTACTACTCCTTCGGCCTGATTAGTTTCATATCCCAAAAATTCTGTTGCTCCTAGTTTATCTTTAATTGCAAACCAAATATCATCTACTGCACTGTCTCCAGATCCTTTCCAATTTTTTTTTGCCAATTCTCTACTATTTTTCATTAATAATTTAAATTTCTCGTGGTCTACTTTTAATGACTTAGCTCTTAAAATATCTTCCGTGAGATCAATTGGAAAACCATAAGTATCATACAATTTAAATGCTATTTCGCCTGGTAAAATTTTATCTATTTTATATATTTCTTCATTTAAAATTTTAATCCCTCTATCAAGGAGTATTAAGAATTTTTCTTCTTCCATTCTTAAAGTTTCTTTTATTAAAGTTTGTGCTCTTTCTAGCTCAGGGTAACTTGTTCCCATCTCTTGCATTAGAGTTTTAAAAATATTAAAAAATATTGGTTCTTTTGTACCTAGTAAATGCGAGTGTCTCATTCCTCTTCTCATAATTCTTCTAAGAACATATCCTCTACCTTCATTTGATG
>MDSV01033558.1_pt1 | contig 14872 bp, 13 predicted proteins | sample 810851 | NCBI WGS metagenome assembly MDSV01 (sample SAMN05326640, study PRJNA326480) | marine metagenome | isolation source: seawater | place: Atlantic Ocean: North East | collected 2012 | reverse complement strand
TGATTGCTTCGCCGACATTATTCCATATGCCTTGCTTAATGCGCTGAGCGAGCTTTATAGCCTCAGAAACAGGTTGTTTGGGCAGTGGGAGGTAAGAGGACCATTCATCAATCGACCATACTTTACGGATAGGGGTGTGTTTGACAAATTCCTCTAGTAGTTTTTCATGGTATTCAACATAAAGATGATGCTTGGCGAGCACACATTTAAGCTGTGGGCAGAGTCTTTTTGCATCATATATTTTTGTGCCTGTTTTGATGCCGTAGGCTTTGGCTTCGTAAGAGGCTGCGATAGCGCATGTGTTATCGGTGGGCATGGGTACAACTGCAATGGGCTGGCCACGTAAATCAGGAGATTCTTGCTGTTCAATAGAGGCAAAATAGCTATTAAGGTCTAAAAATAGATATTGAACGGTTTCTTCTTGGGGCATTCTTCTCTATAGCAGAGAAAAAAGAACAAATAAAGAACATTTAAAGTCTTTAAATCATACTATCACGAAGTGCATCAAGGATAAGACGACCAATACTGTATCCAATGAGAAGCAAGAAAAAGACTGTTATCGTAGCATAAAGGCGTTGTGGTTCTGCGGCATCTTCTGGGAGTGTTGGTTCTACAATGCGGATAAGATATTTTTGTTTCTTTTGTGCTTCTAGTTGAGCTGTTTCTAATGAGACGAGAGTTGTTTGGTATCGCTGTAGTGCAAAATCTTGCTTAGCTTTTAACGTTTCATAATCTTCCAAAAGTTGTGATAAGGGGGCTCCTTCTTTTGTAGCAACCTGTGCATTCATGTCATTTATCTGATTTTGAAGGGCACGGATTTGCGCATTCATACTTTGAACTTTAGGACTGTTTTGGTTGTAAAATTCAAGAGCTGCTTTTCGTTCTGCCTGTGCCTTTGCCAGCTCAACTTCTAAATTCTGCATAATACCCATGACACCTGTAGCTTCAGTTGTAGGGTCAAAGTTTTCATTACTGTTACGAAAATTCATAATCTCTTTATTGATATCGATTAGATTTTGTTCTGACTCTGCGGCTTTTTCTTGGGCGAATTGCAAGCTGTCTTCTTGAATACGTTTTGAACTGTTATTCACAAAGCTCTCGGTTTCAATTAGAATGGCTTCTGCAAGATCTTGTGCCTGTTTGGGTGTAAAGCCTCTGGCGGTTAATACAAGAATATCTGTTGTTGTGTCATATTTTAGTTTAACAAGACGGTTAAAGCGATTAAATATGGCTTCTTTTGAGGCGTCTGTAGGCAGTTTAATATAAAAGCTAGCACGGTTATCATTTAATATTTGCATCAGATTGTGTTTATCAATAAGTGTTCTGATAAGTGCAGGTGATTCAATGAATGATTTAACAATAAAAGAATCATTACCCGCTGGGCCTTGTGCTACTATTTGGGCAAACCCATCGGCGAGGGCAGGGATACCGCTTTGTTCAACCTGAACAGCAAAACGGGTCTCTGAGACGTAAATATCAGAGGCTAAAAATAAAAAATAAAAAGCTGCAATTATGGCAGGTATAAATACGCAAACAATCAAACTGAGACTCAAAAAGGACTTCTTTGACTGAATATGGGATGGGGGCGGTAATATATGCTCAGCCTTAAGGGGGGCAATATTATCATTTTTTATTGTTTTGGACTGTACGTTATTTTGAGTCATTTATTTTTCCTAATAGGCTGTATCTACAATAGTTATAAAGAAAACTTTGCCAACTGCCAATATCTGTCCATAGCATATTACTCTCTATTACGGCAAGATTAGCGCTTTTTTCGATAATGGCTTTATCAAATGATATCGAGGGCAGTTTTTGTAGAATGCTTTTGTCATTCAATGCGTTTAAGATGTCAGGATAATGTTCTTCATAAGCAGTTTTTAAAATATGATGTTGAACAGCGTAAATACCACTGTTCCAGAGATAGTCACCTTGGTGAATGAATTTTTTAATACTCGGCTTTCGGGGCTTTTCAATAAACTGAATAACATTACTATTTTTATGCTGGATATAGCCAAAATTTGGATCATTTTTACGAATAGGCAGACCAAAACACAAAATATCATCTTTAAAGCTGTCTGTAATAAGTAGGTCATCTGTATGCGAGGCCAAATGATCTGCGGGTAAAAAAATGAGTCTGTCATTAGGAGATGTATGCAATAATGAGAGCGCCACAGCAACAGCTGTATTTTTAGATATTTCCTCAGTAATAACTTTTATATTGTTAATGTTAAGTGTTTGAGCTTGTTTTACTGCAGTAGATTTATGACTTTGATGGCAAATGATGAGTATGTAATCTGTCGCTATTTTTGCGGCGCGTTTTAGACTATTCTGAAAGCTACTTTGTCCTGAAAAACATTGAATAAATTGTTTGGGACGTTTGTCTGTTGAAAGAGGGGCTAATCTCTTTCCAATGCCGCCACAAAGAATAATTGGAACAATTTCGCTCATTATAAATTTTGGTAAGCCGTTATCCCATCTTCAATATTATCGTAATATTGGAACTTACCTTTATCAAGGACGACAGCACAATCACAAAATTTGCGGATATGTGCAGGGTTGTGTGAGACCATAATCATATTAGATTTCTTCTCTGAGCCAAAGAAACGTTCGTGCACAATATTTGTGAGGCGTTCATCACCAGTATTAAAGCCCTCATCTACCAAATAGCAATCAAATCCAATCATAGCACTTAATGCAAAAATAAGGCGTGCTTTCATACCAGAAGAATAGGTTGCGACCGGCTCATCAAAATATTTTCCTAAATCTGCATAATATCGAACAAATTCAATTGCTTCTTCGATGTTCACATCATAGAGACGGCAAATGAATTTAATATTTTCTTTCGCATTGAAAGATGCTTTTAAACAAGAACCACCAATAGGCCATGACATTTTTGTTTGACCAAATTCAATAGTACCTGCATCAGGGAATAATCTACCGAAAATGATTTCCAGAAGGGTTGATTTTCCTGCACCATTGCGACCTAAAATGCCTATGTTTCGATCTTTAGGAAAATCAAAAGAGATATTGTCTAACACAAGATGATAACCAGATTTTGTACGGTAGCCTTTACTGAGGTTACTAATACGTATGCAGACATTTTCGGGTAATGGTTCTTTCTTTAATTTTTTAAGGAGTTTCATATGCCCAACTTTCATAGCGGCGGATCATATACAGACCTGCAAATAATGTGATCATTGTAAATCCGATAGCATATTGCCAGTTTAAAAAAACATCGGAAACTATATGATCGGTAAATAACGCTTGTCGGAATAAGGCGAGCATGTGAACAACGGGGTTTAAAGCTAATATTTCTTGGGTGTGAATAGATAAAAAACTGAGACTTATAAAAACACCTGATGTGAAATACATGACACGTCTAAGGATGGATAAGAACACATCAAAGAAATGAAAACGGCCAATAAGTGGCGCATAAAACATGCCCATAGATGCGCCAAAAATGACCATAAGGGTGAAATAAAAGACAACAGCTAAGGGGTTTTTAATATCGAAGTCGTGACCTGCTAGACGACAGGCGCCTAATAATAAGATCAGAACTAAAAGCATGATGGCATATTCAAGAAATGCACGCGCAGCCATGATATGCAGTGTTTTAATAGTAGGGAAAGACAGAAGGCCTCTGTTACTTCTAGGTGCATATAGAACTGAAGTCATACCGTATTGGAACGCAAAGAATGGCACAACGCCAGATATTACAAATAAAGTATTGTCAATGTTTTCAACCATATCAAGACGTAGTAATAACTTGATAGCGACCAAAATTCCAACATGGACAATAGGTTCTAGGATAACCCATAATAGAGAAAGAGGGTTATTGCCGGCACGGCTGTTTATTTCACGAAGTAATAGGGCGTGCGTGTTTTTTATAAACTTATCGGCAATCATGTTTTTATTCTGCAACGTCAAGGATAAAAGCGGCGTTATCATTCATTTCGTTATTATTTGCGGCGGTGTTTTGTGTCTGTTGTGGTTTGTAAATTGTTGCCTTTTTAGGTGCTTTTATCAAAATATCAGTAATCAGCAGCTCTCTACCTTCTTCATTAAAAAAGTTTCCATTGCGTTGAGAAACATAGGTTAATACTTTTCTAAACGCATTATAAAGGTTTTCATTTGGTTTTTCAGATTTTGTCCAAAAATCATTAAGATCTCCTTGGAAGGTAAGCCCGCTCATATTATAAATAGCCTGCCCTAGAGCAATTGTCGGCTTATGGTGATGAAGTGCTGAAAAAGCAGCTGTACTATTTATGGTGATAACACCCTTTGCAATCTGGGCTAGGCCTTTAAGGCGACCGCCATCAACAAAAATAACCCGATCTTCTACACCATAACGTTTGGCGAAACGGTAGGTTTTTCGTTCTAAGTTACTTATACCGTTATCAAGTGGATGGTTCTTAAAGACTAATTTTGTATTTAGAGGGGCGTTCTTTGCAAAGCTCTGAATGATGTCACGAATATATTCGCGCATTGACCGATAGGCGGAGTGTTTTTGTATTTGTGAGTCACCTGTAAGTTGAAGCAGGCAAAGATAATATTTTTCACGTTTTTGATACAATGATTTCTGAATTTGAAAAGCACGTTGTTTCCGCTTGAAATAGCTGAAGCTTCTCTTGACCCAGCTAAGTGCTTCTACTGTATGTGACCAATGTCTGTGGGTTCTATAATAGGGGAATATAATCGTGCCTAAGAAGCAGAATAAATAATAGCGAAATGCATACCAACCTGTTTTTGAACCAGCAGGTGGCACAGGAATAGGTGTAAGAATTTCCTGTGATTTTGTGATAAGGGGGTGTTTAAGATAGTAGTCTGGGTCTTGTGGCAATTCAGAATTAGCGTTTACTCCGCCATATTCATAGGTCACGTAATTTGGACGAATATAACCTTCTTCAAAAACATGGATATCAATGTTGAACTTTTTAGCTTCATATATTGCTTGTTGATGGATTGGACGACAATCTCCATATACATAAATATCTGTAATGGCATGTTTTGTTAGAAAGGCTCTGATAAAATTTGGCCAAGCACCCATAGGTTTTTGGAAGAGTAGGGCATCATTTTGACCAAGCCAATCAACAACATCCCCGCAATTAAAATGAATGCGTGTGGTTAAGTCACCTTGTTCTTTAAAAGCAGTGGCTAGTTCTTTAAAGAAAGGTCCCACAGGCCCCTGTAAGAAAAGGTGGTGCCGCTTCTTATTTGTTAATGGCTGTTGTTTAGATAAGACTGAAAAGTCAGTTTTATATTTAGCCATAATCTTGTCCCTTGCTGGCGTAGAAACTTATAAAGCGTTTTTGTTCCAGCATATGAAAAAATTTTTCTCTCATTATTTAAACGTTCTAGACATTGTTCGGCGTTAATAGGAATGCTATTTGTCCAGTCCCAGTATGATGGATAGCACAAAAGAGCCCCTGCAATCAATTTATTTAAGTTTAAACGGGTTTTTCTTCTGTTGATCGTTACGGAGTCATGGGTTAGCCCCCATCCAGCATAAAACGGCATACCGTAGCAATGGACTGACTTTCCAAGTAATAAAGCTTCAAAGCCTACAAGTGAAGTGATTGTATGGACAGCATCAATGTGAGGTAGAATATCTTGTATATGAACCCCTGTAATAACCTCGTCAACGTAATTTTTAGCGATGTGAGTCGGTATATAGCCTATCCGGTTACCGCTTGTGACATCTGGGTGCGGTTTGTAGAGTATATAGGCTTTTGGGTTGGTTTTACGAGCTTCTTTCAATAAATCTAGATTTGTTTTAATTTCCCCTATGGCACCGCAACGTATAGAAGCGTCATTGCTTACTTGCCCAGGTACAAAGATGATTTCTTTGTTTTTAGGCCATGCAGATTTATCTAATTGGCTATTATCAGCGTTATATTTACTCAGTTTTAAAGAAAGAATGGTTTTCTTAATTTCTTCGGCTTGTTTGAGGATATCTTTAGAAAAGTCGTTTTTGTTCAAAATTCTCTCTAAGTCAGAAGCGGTGTTAGGGTCATAATAAATACCTGTTTTGTCTAAAACGAGCGACATACCCTTAACCAAATCTGAACCTAAACCAACAGAACGAATAAAGCCGTCTTCCATCCGTAGAAGCGTTGGATATTGTTTGCTTAGGGTAGGTGTCTCTTTAGACGCCCAAAGAACTAATCTATCATTTTTACCTAATACAGGTGGTTTCTTATGAAAGGTTATCTTGCCGCTTGTATGAGCTAAGAATGGTAGAATATGGCTTTGTTTCCAGCGTTTAAAACCAAGACAATGGTAATTTACATTTGTTTGGAAACGTTGTTGGCGTAGCTTATGTAATGTTTCTATCGTTGTTTCAATATCGGTTAGTTGGCCAGAATAAGGGTCTAAATAACGGCTATAATCAATGTAAGCGGCGTGAAAGAGTTCTTCTATAGAGCGTTTAATACCCTTCCGTCTTTCAATAGTTGGTTCTGTTGCACAGGCACCCCAGCCAGCATAAAAGGGCTGTCCAAAAACATGGACATTTTTGCCAGCACATAGGGCTTCAAAGCCCAAAAGGCTAGAGACAACATACACATCATCAATAAGAGCAAAGAGCGAAGTTGGGGTTATGTTTTGTGTTAGGATAAGTGTATTCGGTTGCTTATAAAAACGTTGTAGATAGCCTTTACGGCGGCCAGCCAAAACGTCAGGATGTGTTTTTAAGAGTAAGAGCGCATCAGGGTGGTTTTTGCGTGCTGCCTTGAGCATCAATTCAAAACTTTTAGCACATGCATTGCCATAGGTGATTGAGGCGTCCTTGTAACATTGGTCAACGATTAGAACGCATTTCTTTTTAGCGGGTATGCCAAGCTCTTTGCGTGTGTATCCATGTCCATTATTATATTTGGATAAACCGTATTTTTGTATCTTGGCGATACAGTTTTTTGAGCGCTCTATTTCCTTTTTTGTGAATTTCTTGGTTTTTAGAATTTCTTCAAGATCAGAAGGTTTTGTCGAATCAAAATAGATGCCTGTTTTATCTAGAACGATTGATAGAGGTGGGTTTTTTTGTCCTTGAATAAAATCAACAGAGCGTAAAAAACCATCTTCTAAGCAAAGTGTTTTCTTTTTTGTTTTAAGTGCTTGACGCATAGAGGGACGACGTCCCCAGCCAGCCATTATATCGCTAGCTTCCTTATCGTCTGTAAGGCTGTAATCATGCAAGAAAACATCTATGTTTGGGATGTTTTTAATGCCTTTAGAACATAGATATAGTTTAGTCATTGGCGATAGATATTGGCAGAGCAACAGCGATTGTGGCCTTAGATAAAACATCAAGAATTTCTTTGGCGACTTGTAGCTTGTTTAGCTTGAATTTCGGTAAAACGATAATTTCGTCTCCCGCCTCAACATCTGTTTTATCAAACGGAATGCTTTCGCCATTGGCTTTAAAGACAAGAATACCTTTTTCGTCAGCAAAATCACTAAATCCACCTGCTTTGTTGATGTAATATTCTTTGCCTTTACCCTTTTTATAGACAACGGCTTTAGGGTCATAGACTTCACCATTCACAGTTACGAGCGCCGTTGCAGCAGGGACAATAATTTCATCATCATTTTCAAGTAACACGTTTTCGAATCCATCTTTTGTGCTGACAACAACACGTCCTTCAGGCTCAATCTGACGAATACGGGCAATGAAGCGTGTCAAATACGCCACTTCCTGTGCCTTTTGTGCGGCATCTGCTGCATTAAGCGGTGTGCGTGACAGTGCTTTACGCTCCAAGCGGTCTAAAGATTCACCTAAAGATTTCTTTTGCTGTAGTGCAACTGATTTACGTTTTAAACGTATCGCATCCGTATTAGATAGCTTTTTATCAACGGGAATATAATCAAGCACATCAACGAGTTTTGTACCTAATGGAACAACCATTTCGCGTGGGCCTTGGTGTTGGCCTTCGATACGAATGTTAATTAATTCGCCTATTTTCCCTTGAAGGAAAGTAACACTATCGCCATCAAAAATACGCATGGTTTTGAAGGTTTTGAGATCAACATAATCTAAAAACGGTGAACCATTTCTTGTGCCTGATACAGAAACATTCGTGACATCAGGGAAAGGTGTTGAAAGTTTCATTAAGTCTTCACCAGTGATGATACTTTTTGTGAACTCAAAGCGATAATGGCTCTTCACAGATCCTTCAGCAGAAATAGAAGTTAATTGTGGTTTTACAAGGATTGTATCGCCATCTTTAAGTTGAGACTTAGGTGATACGCCTTCGTTTAAAAATGCATAGATGTCAAATGTTTCGAGTGTTTTACCGCCACGGATTAATTCTATGTCACGATATGAGCCACGCACAGGATCGATACCGCCCGCAAGACTAATGTAATGCAAAATGGTATAAGTAGATACACCGCTATAGCGACCTGGTGAGGTTACATTGCCTGTTACAAAGATAGAGACTGGCTGCGTGCCGCCTAGATTTGTATAAACTTTTACATTTGATGTGTAGATACGGCGAACTTGATGTTCAACACGGTCGTTTAATTCGGATACACGAACGCCGCCAACAGAAACTGGCCCTACTTCTGGAATGAAGATGTTGCCTTGTTGGTCGACTGTTAGAATTTGAGAAAATGTTGTTGGTCCCCAAATAGACACATTGATTTGGTCACCAGGTGCAATTTGATAATTTGGGTTTAAGCCAGATGGCTTATCTTGAGCAAGTTGGCCTTGAAACAGTTGTGAACCATAAGGCAACAGTTCTTCTGACTGCTTTTTTACATCAACAGCGGGCGCAGAAATTGGTTTGTCTTCAATTTCCTCTGCTTTATTTTGGCTTTTATCCTGAGTGATTTCTTCTGGGGTTGGGCCACTTGTTGTGACAGGCTGCTCAGAAGAAAGGCCTAAAAGCTCATCATATTGTGCGTAAGCGGGGAGCGTAAAGATCAAGCAAATGAAGATAGCAGCTAAAAAACGCATTATTTTGTTCCTTCAAATAAATCTAAAATTTCCCATTCACCTTTGGCGTTTTTACATGATGTCATTTTTGGTGCATTCTCCAATTTTCTGACCTGACATTCTTTTTTACTCGCTGAGGTGTAGCTAGAGATGATAACAGAATTATCAATGTAATAAGGGTTAGCGGCTGACTTTGTTGATGTGGCTTGTGGCGCAGGTACAGTTATTGGCACATCATCATTTTGAGAAGAGGCGCAGGCGCTTAAAGCTGTACAAAGTGTTATTAAAAGAATTCTTTTCATCACAAAAGGTTATACCTGCTTTTGCTTTAGTCTGTAAAGCCATTCTAATGCTTCTTTGGGGGAAAGATCATCTGGGTTAAGCTCGTTTAATAATTCTATAACGGGGTTTTCTTGTTTCTTTTCTGCTGTCTTAGTTGCGTCAAATAAGGGTAGATGCCCTAATTCAGCTGTATTTTTTGTCTTTTCCAATGTCGCTAAAATTGCTTGTGCTCTTGCTGTTACAGAAGCTGGCAGGCCAGCCAGTTGACCAACATGAATACCGTATGAGCGATCAGCGGCCCCTTTGCCAACACTGTGTAAAAACACAATAGAGTCTTTCCATTCCTTAACTTGCATGGCGTGGCACGAAAGTGCTTTAAGGCGATCTTCTAAGGTTGTCAGTTCATGGTAGTGGGTCGCAAAGATTGTGCGGCACTGGTTAACGTCGTGTAGATGTTCGACACAACCCCATGCAATTGATAAGCCGTCATAGGTTGAAGTGCCTCGGCCAATTTCATCTAAAATAACAAATGATTTGTCTGTTGCTTGATTAAGGATAGCGGCAGTCTCTACCATTTCCACCATAAAAGTAGATCGGCCAGAAGCAAGGTCATCAGATGCGCCTACACGGCTAAATACCTTATCAATAAGGCCGATAGTTGCCGATTGGGCAGGGACGTAACTACCGATTTGAGCCAATATAGCAATTAGGGCATTTTGACGCAGGAATGTTGATTTACCAGCCATGTTAGGCCCTGTTAAAAGCCAAATACAATCTTGCTCGTTTAAAACACAGTCATTGGCAATAAACTTTTCAGAAGAGCTTTTGCGAAGAGCTTGTTCAACCACAGGGTGGCGTGCTTGTTGTACGTTAAAGCGCTTGTCTTCGGTAATGGTCGGGCATGTATAATGCTCTTCAACGGCTAAGTCAGCGAGCGCTGAAAAAACATCAAGGGCGGCGAGCGTTTTGGCAATACGTTTAAGGGCAGGGGCGTTTCCAGTGATTTGGGTGACAAATTGTCCAAATAACTCAATTTCTATGGCGAGTGCTTTGTCGGCGGCTTGTGAAATGTCACGTTCAAGGTCTGATAAATCAGGTGTGGTGAAGCGCATAACACTAGCTAAGGTTTGGCGGTGAATGAATGGGTTATCTTTTTTCTCATCATCATTAGCACCCACTAAAAGGCTGTCCCCATGCTTAGATTGTACTTCAATAAAGTATCCTAATACATTGTTATGACTTATTTTTAATGTCTTTATTCCTGTGTTTTCTGCATACTCACCTTGTAATTTGGCGATCATTGAGCGGCTATCTTGGCGGATTGTTTTATATTGATCGAGCTGTGCATGATAGCCTCTAGCAATATAACCGCCATCTCGTGTTAAGGCTGGTGGATCAATAATAATGGCTTGCTGTAATGTTTCTAATAACGCACTGAGTTTTGGATCTTGGGTAAGACTGTCCATGAAAGTTTTACCTTGTTCTGACTTAACCAAAACATTCAGTAAAAGCTGAGATTTCTCTAATGCCCGTTTGACATTTTCTAGATCACGAGGTCCGCCACGGCCAATGGTTAGGCGTGCGATAGTGCGCTCTAAATCAGGCGTTTCTTTTAATAAGAGTTGTAGTTTCTCACGTAAATTCTCATCGTCTTTGAGCCATGTCACTGTTGCGAGGCGTTCATCAATTTGCGCCTTATCAAACAGAGGGGCTGATAACCAATCGGTTAAAAGACGTGCCCCAGCCCCTGTTACGGTGCGGTCGATGGCGTGCAGCAGTGAACCTTTACGTGATCCAGTTTGTGTTTGGGTAAGCTCAAGAGAACGACGTGTCGCTGCATCAATCTCCATAAAAGCGTCAGTCTTTACCTTTTGTAATGGCTCGACATAGGGCAGCGCCCCTAATTGTGTGCGGTTAATGTAATCAATTAATGTGCCTGCTGCGGTTATATCAACTTTATCAAAGCTGCCGAAGCTATCCAGTGTTTGAACTTTGTAGAGTTCTTTAAGATTTTTTTCGGCGGTACTGCTATTAAAACGGATATCAGGTTCAATGCTAAAAAGTGCTGTAGGTAGCGGCAATTGTAAGGCTGTATAAAGCCCCTCACTAATCAAAATTTCTGAGGGATCAATGCGGCTAAGGCTCGCTAAAATATGGTTAGGGTCTATGTTTTGGACATAGATTTCACCTGTTGAAAGATCACACCAAGATATGGCAATGTCCTCACGAATTTGTGCGATACAGGCGAGGTAATTACTTTTTCGTGGTTCAAGAAGTGTATCCTCAGTCAATGTGCCTTGCGTGATAACACGCACCACTTCACGTTTTACAAGGGCTTTATAACCGCCACGTGCTTTGGCTTCTTCAGGGGTTTCAACTTGGTCACAAATAGCGACTTTAAAGCCAGCTTTGATAAGTTTGGCTAAATAACCTTCGGCCGCATGAAAGGGAACGCCACACATAGGAATGTCTGTCCCTTCTGTTTTACCACGCTTGGTCAGGGTGATATCTAATGTTTCAGAAGCTTTTATGGCATCGTCAAAAAATAACTCATAGAAATCGCCCATACGGTAGAACAACAAGCAATCAGGATAGCTGTCTTTAACAGACAAATATTGCTGCATCATCGGTGTGTGCTGAGATTTTTCTTGAGCTTGCGTGGCGGGCATTTATTACCCCGCAGTACCTGTGGACCCAAAGCCGCCAGCACCACGTGCTGTCTCTTCTAAATCTTCAACCAATGAAAGGGCGGCTGTTTCGTATTTCGCAATAACCATCTGGGCAATACGCATACCACGCTCAATAGTGAACGGCTCTTTACTGTGGTTAATAAGGATTACTTTAATCTCGCCACGATAATCGGCATCCACTGTGCCTGGTGAATTTAAAACAGTCACACCGTTTTTAGCTGCAAGACCTGAACGTGGGCGTACTTGCGCTTCATAACCAGCGGGTAGGGCAATCGCTAAACCAGTTGGCACCATGGCCGTCTCACCAGCGCCTAATGTTAATGTATCATCAATCGCTGCGAGTAAATCCATGCCAGCTGCTTGCTGGCTGGCATAAAATGGGAGAGCCAAATCTTTTGCATGGTCTAATTTTTTTACAGGGACGGTGACATTATTCATTACGCTATATCCTTTTCTTTACTACTCTTAGAGTCGTAAAAGAAAAGAGTGACTTTTTCAACGAGCTTTTGGGCGATATCCACTTTTGATTGCGTTCTCCATGTCTCTGTTGCGTCTTTTGTGAGTAATAAACAGCTATTTTGATCTGCGCCGAAGGCAGGGTTAGCTTTTGAGATTTCATTAGCGACAATCCAATCGCAGCCTTTTCTTAGACGTTTTGCTATAGCGTTTTGTTCTAAATTTTCTGTTTCAGCAGCAAAACCAATGACCAAAGCAGGGCGGTTTTTATGCTGAGAAATCGTTTTTAGAATATCGGGATTTTCATTTAAATTAAGGATAGGCGTTTGGCCTGTTTTCTTGATTTTCTGTGCTGCTTTCTCAGCTTTCCAATCTGCAACAGCAGCGGTGAAAATAGCAATATCAGTAGGCAGTTGTGCCTCACATGCAGTCATCATTTGTTCTGCTGTTTGCACATCAATCCGTGCCACATTGGCAGGTGTCGGTAAATTGGTAGGGCCTGAAATAAGCGTTACAATAGCACCGGCTTCAGCCAGTTTTTGGGCAATCGCATAACCTTGTTTGCCAGAGGAGTAGTTACCGATAAAACGTACAGGATCGATCGGTTCATGTGTTGGTCCAGCCGTTACAATGGCTGTTTTTCCACTTAACGGTTTATGAATTGTTTGGTTTAAAAATTGTGCCACAAAGCCAAATATTTCTTGTGGTTCTGGTAAGCGTCCAATACCAAATTCACCGCAAGCCATAGAACCTTCATTAGGTTGCATGATGGTTACGCCTCGTTGTCTTAGCGTTTCAAGATTGGCTTGTGTTGCAGGATGTTCCCACATTTTTACATTCATTGCTGGCGCAACAATTACTGGTTTATCTGTTGCCAGTAGACAAGTGGTGGCTAAATCACGACACAGGCCTTGCGCCATTTCTGCGAGTATATTAGCTGTAGCAGGAGCAATCAAAACAACATCTGCTTTACGAGAAAGCTGGATATGGCCAATTTCTTGCTCATCATCAAGTGAGAATAGATCGGTATAAACTTTATTTTCTGAAACGGTTTGTAACGTAAGAGGGGTTACAAATTGTTCGGCTGATTTTGTTAAGATCACCGTGACGTCAAAATCAGAACGTTTGAACAGGCGCACAAGCTCGGGACATTTATAGGCCGCTATACCGCCAGAAATGATAAGGAGAATAGAGGGCTTATTGGGCATTTGTTGTTGTGTCTTCTTGAGAAAACGTGTTGCTTTCAGCCATTTTTGCATTGGCTTGTTCTAGTGCTTCATTCGCCCGCTTTAGAGACTCAGCGAGCACTTCACGTAAATCCTGTTCTGCTTGTGCATTACCAGATGCTGGCTCAAGATCAGCAAAGAACCCACCTTGATTAAATGTAGGGTAGAAAAATGCAGCGCCGCCAACGGCGAGAACAGCAATAACAGCAAAAACAACAAACTTTTTCATAGGAATCCTTTTTAATTTTCCAAACAATACGTTTAATGCAAAAATTATGCAAGTTTTAGGCTATTTACCTGCTTTTTTACCTGAATGCACGGCAACAACGCCAAAACTCATGTTTTTATAGTTTGATTTATCAAATCCAGCCTCAGAAATGCGGCGTTTTAAGTTTTCTTGATCGGGATGTTTACGGATGCTTTCAACTAAATATTGGTAGCTTTCGCTATCACCAGCAATGATTTTGCCCATTTTGGGGATAAAATTATACGAATACTTATCATAGGCTTTGGCAAGCAATGGGTTGGTCACATGGCTAAACTCTAAGCACCAAAAAGTCCCATTAGGTTTCAACACTCGATGTGCCTCTTTAAGTGCTTTATCGATATGCGTGACATTCCGTAGGCCGAAAGCGATCGTGTATGTATCAAAGCTATTATCGTCAAAAGGCAATGTCTCTGCATTAGCGGTGACAAAGTCAAAACCTGTAATGTAACCACGATCAATCGCACGATTACGACCAACCTCTAGCATATTAGGGTTAATGTCCGAGACTGTGATTTGTGTGTGTGGTGATGTTTTCTTACGGATACGGAAAGCGATATCGCCAGTGCCGCCAGCAACATCTAAGAATTTCTGATCGGCACGAGGATTAATCATCGATACAAAACGGTCTTTCCATATGCGGTGCGTACCGAAAGACATGGCATCGTTCATCATGTCGTATTTCTCGGCAACAGAGTCAAAAACCCCGCCAACGAGTTTTTCTTTTTGTTCAGGCTCAACAGGCGTTTCGCCAAACCATTTACTTTCAGGGTTTTGTGTCATGGAGTTTATTTAGCATGAATATTTTACTTTGTCATGCCCGCTTTATGCGGGCATCCGGATCCCCGTATAAAACGGGGATGACATCATAAAAGGCTCTGTACCTTTTAATACATCTTGTTTAAAAAGAAGGTTATGCGTTTATTTAAAGCCCTTGCCACTGTTTCTCTTTTGACGAGCCTTAGCCGTATCGGCGGGTTTATCCGTGATATTATTATGGCGGCGGTTTTGGGGGCTG
>MDSV01090619.1_pt1 | contig 14873 bp, 13 predicted proteins | sample 810851 | NCBI WGS metagenome assembly MDSV01 (sample SAMN05326640, study PRJNA326480) | marine metagenome | isolation source: seawater | place: Atlantic Ocean: North East | collected 2012 | reverse complement strand
ATAACTTTTTTAATAACGTCAAGCCCATCATTTCCACCATCTAAAGCTAATTTAGGCTCAAATTTTTTAATATCATCATCTAAATTTTTAATATCTTTTCTCTTGATATAAGGTGGATTTGATACGATTAAATCATAAACATTGTTATAGATTTCGCTCAAAGATCTTACATAAAATTTAGATCTTAATATTAATTTATGTTTCTTAGCATTTTTTTTAGCAATTTTAATAGCTTTGTGAGATATATCAATACCTACTCCTTTTGAATTTTTCAGTTCACTAAGAATACTTAGCAGTATGCAGCCAGAACCCGTTCCAATGTCTAAAATATTTATCTTTTTTTTGTGAAACAAACGAACTATTTTCTCCACAATAAGCTCAGTTTCAGGCCTTGGTATTAGTGTTTTTTTGTTAACAATAAAATCTTTACTCCAAAACTCTTTTTTTTTTAAAATATAAGCAATAGGCTCTTTGCTTGATCTTCTTTTTATAAGTTTATAAAAAATTTTTTTATCATTCTTTTTAATCTTTTCTCTTAAATTAATTAATATTTGCTCTCTGGACTTATTTAAAACTTTAGAAAGCAAAATTTCTGAGTCAAGTCTATGCGATGTAATATTCTTGGCTTTTAAATACTTTGAGCCGAAATTTATTAAATTTAAAATTTCCATTAATTTAAATTTTTAAGTTTCATATCTTGCTCTCTTAATCTAAGTTCTTGGTTCATTTCCTCATGTATTTCACCACTTAAAAATTCATCTAATTTATGAAGAGTTAAATTAATTCTATGATCGGTAACTCTTCCTTGTGGAAAATTATATGTTCTTATTCTTTCTGATCTGTCCCCTGTACCAATTTGACTTCTTCTATTACTTGAACGTTCTAAATCTCTTTTCTTTTTCTCTGCCTCGTATACTCTAGATCTTAAAATTTTAAGCGCCTTAGCTTTATTTTTATGTTGAGATTTTTCGTCTTGTTGGCTTACAACTACTCCTGTGGGAATATGTGTAATTCTTACCGCACTATCAGTAGTGTTTACTGACTGACCTCCTGGTCCACCGGCTCTAAAAACATCGATTCTTAAATCTGTTTCCTTGATATGAACATCAACATCTTCTGCCTCTGGAAGAACGGCTATTGTAGCTGCAGAAGTGTGGACTCTTCCTTGTGTTTCAGTTTCTGGTATTCTTTGAACTCTATGGACTCCTGATTCATATTTTAAATACGAATAGATATCACTTCCGCTCACAGAAAAGATTACTTCTTTAAATCCACCAGCTTCACTTTTTGAAATACTTATAATTTCAAGTTTCCACTTTTTTTTTGAACAAACCTTCTCGTACATTTTGAATAAATCTGAGCAAAATAATGAAGCTTCTAGACCTCCTGTCCCGGCCCTAATTTCTACGATCGCATTTTTATCATCATCTTCATCTTTAGGTAGTAGAAATAATTTTAATTTATTTTCATAGTCATTTTTTTTTACTAACTAATTCTTCTAAATCTTTCTCGGCTAAACTAATCATTTCGCTATCATTTTTTTTATCTTTAATCATTTGTTCGAGATCGCTAGTTTCGTTATCAAATTTAAGATATTCACGTGCGTACATGATTATGCTTCCAAGATTAGAGTATTCTTTAGATTTTTTTGCAAAAAGTTTAGGATCAATTTTACCTGACGATAATTCTTTTTCTAAATCATCATGTCTAATAACAATGTCTTTTACCTTCTGAATGGGAATCATCGTTAACTTCTTTTTTGTTTCACCTTTTCTTCTACAAGTTTAACTACTTTGTCTATTATTTCTGTACTAGCGACTTTTGCATGGGGTATGCCTGATAAATAAAGAAGGTTGTTATCCTGACCTCCGCCTGTCAAGCCGACTTCAGTTTGAGCAGCCTCACCAGGTCCGTTAACAACACATCCAATTATTGATAGTGTAATAGGCTCTTTTAAATGTGATAATTTCTGCTCTAATTTTTTTACAGTTTCAATTACTGGAAAGGCCTGCCTCGCGCAAGATGGGCATGAAATTATATTTACTCCTCTTGACCTTATTCCTAATGATTTTAATATTTCGTAACCAGTTTTTATTTCATCAACAGGATCTGAAGACAATGAAACTCTTATAGTATCTCCTATACCGTCCATAAGTAATTGACCAATTCCAATTGAAGATCTAATACTCCCAGTTAAAAGACCACCAGCCTCGGTTATGCCAAGATGCAATGGATAATCACATGACTCTGATAACTTTCTATATGCTTTGACTGTTAAAAAAACATCAGATGATTTTACGCTGATTTTAAAATTGAAAAAATCATTATCTTCTAATAATTTTATATTATGTATCGCACTTTCGACCAAAGCTTCTGGACAAGGTTCTTTATATTTTTCTAATAGAGATTTATCTAATGAGCCAGCATTTACCCCAACTCTGATTGAGCAATTGTAATCTTTGGCGGCCTTAATAACTTCAAGCACTCTTTCTTTGGAACCAATGTTTCCAGGATTAATTCTTAGACAACTTGCTCCCATTTTTGCTGCTTCGATTGCCCTTTTATAATGAAAATGTATATCAGCAACTATTGGTATTTTTACTTCTTTAACAATGTCCTTTAGAGCTTTTGTTGACTCTTCGTCTGGACAAGATACTCTAACTATATCTGCTCCTGCATCTTCTAATAAAATAATCTGCTTAATTGTTTCTTTGACATCTGTTGTCAAAGTGTTTGTCATAGATTGAACGCTAATTTTGGAGTCTCCTCCTACAGAAACATTTCCAACTTTAATCTCTCTAGTTTTTTTTCTTATTATTTTTCTATGCGGTCTTATTTCCATATTAATCTAGTTCAAAAATTGTATGCAATTTTTTAATAGCACTAAAGGCATCACCCTCATTTATAATTACCGAAAGCTTAATTTCTGAAGTTGAAATTGCTAAAATATTTATATTTTCATCTGCTAAACCCCTAAACATTTTATAGGTTACTCCTGGTGTTGAAACCATACCAGCTCCTACAATAGAAATCTTAGCAACTTTATCATTATGACTCATATGTTTATATTTAATTTCTTCATTATTTTCCAATATTTCAATAGTTTTTTGAAGATCGTCTCTTTTAATTGTAAAAGTAATATCAGTAGTTTTTTGATCCGATGAAATATTTTGAATTACCATGTCCACATTTATTTGATTCTTACTTAAAGGCTCAAAAATATTTGCAGCAACACCTGGTTTATCTAAAACACCTATCAGAGTAATTTTGGCGTCATCTTTTGAATATGCTACACCGGTAACACTTTTTTTATAATCTATACTTTCTTGTTCAAAAATTGTTGTACCTTTTCTATTAGTAAATGTTGATTTAACCTCTAATGGAATACTATATATCATTGCGGTTTGAACAGCTGATGACTGCATAACTTTTGCACCTAAAGAAGATAGTTCTAACATTTCATCATAAGATATATTATCTATCTTTTTTGCTACAGGTATTTTGTTTGGATCAGTTGAGTATACTCCATCTACATCAGTGTATATTTCACAAGAGTCTGCATCAAATATCTTTGCGATAGCTACTGCAGTTGCATCTGATCCACCCCTTCCAATCGTAGTTATATCTCCATCTTTTGAGATCCCTTGAAATCCAGGAACTATTGCCACACCTTTCTCTGATAAAAATTTATCTATTCTTGAGGTATTCATGTTTATTATTCTTGAGTTAAAATTTTCACCCTCAGTTAAAATTGGTATTTGCCAATTAAGCCAAGATTTTGCATTAATCCCTAACTGATGAAGTGCTCCAGCCAGTAAAGCTGAGGTAACCTGTTCTCCAGAAGTTAAAAGCACATCTAGTTCTCTTTTGTTGAAATTTTCGGATATCTCTTTAGATTGTTGTAGTAGTTCGTTAGTTTTTCCTGACATAGCCGAAACTACTGCAATTATATTATTACCAGCTTCACATTCTTTTTTAATAATTTTTGCGACAAGTTGTACTCTTTCAACTGTTCCAACTGAGGTACCACCAAATTTTAATACTTTTTTTGCCATTGTTTGAGTTTAATATAATATAAATATCGTTTAATAATTTTTAATTAATATATGTAAAGTTTATGACTACAATAAATAAAGACGAAATTCAAAAGTTTTCAAAATTAGCTGATGAATGGTGGAATGTAAATGGTAAATTTAAACCACTGCATATGTTTAATCCTATAAGAATTGAATATATTCTGGATAAAATATCAAAGCATTTTCATTTAGACAAAAAGAAAAATTTTTTTCTTAAAGATTTAGAGATTCTAGATATTGGTTGTGGTGGAGGATTGATTAGTGAACCAATGGCACGTTTAGGAGGAAATGTTACAGGAATTGATGCAGCAGAAAAAAATATTAAAATCGCTCATTTGCATAGTAAGAAAAATAATTTAAGTATAAAATATCTAAATAAATCACCAGAACAATTAAATGAAAAAGAAAAATTTGATGTAATATTAAATTTAGAAATTGTTGAGCATGTCGATAACTTAGATTTATATCTTCAATCTTGTTTTAAATTATTAAAAAAAAATGGTTTAATGTTTACTGCAACAATTAATAGAACATTAATTTCGTATATTAAAGCTATTGTTGGTGCGGAATATATATTACGTTGGCTACCAATAGGAACTCACGACTGGAATAAATTTATCAAACCAGAGGAATTACAACAAAAATTAAATGCATTAAATTTCGTTAACGAAGACATTAAAGGTTTAGAATTTATACCATTATTTAACAAATGGAAACGATCAGACAACCTCTCTGTAAACTATATTATTTGTAGTGTAAAAAATTAGTTATCTTTACTTACCCATGGAATGGTAAGTAAATCAATTCCCTCTTCAGCTAATTCTTCTCTTTCCTCAGGCGTAGCAGTTCCGTAAATACTTTTTTTTGATTTCTTATCATAATATACTTCCCTAATTTTTTGACTAAGTTTATCTCCAACAAATTCGAAATTTTTTTCAACATATTTTCTAATTTTTAAAAGTTCTTTTTTTTGGCTAGATAATTTGTCATTAAAATTTTTTCTGTTTTCATCTTCTGAACTTATTCCAGAAATCATAGGAGCCATAATTGATTTTTCAATTTTTTTTGATGAACAAAAAATACACTCGAGTAAGTTTTTTTTATTCAATTTCTCAAACTCATTTGAATCAGAAAACCAACTTTCGAATTCGTGATTATTTTTACATTTTAAAATATATTTTATCATATCAATTTCTGTAATCTGCATTTATATCTATATAGTCGTGTGTAAAGTCACAAGTATAACACTCGAAAGCGTCATTTCCGAGTTTTAAGTTAACTTCAATTTCTATTGAGTCCCATTTCATATAATCTTTTAATTTTTCCTCATTGTAACTATCAGAAATTTTACCGTTTTCTGCAACAATAAAATCTCCTATTTTAACTTTTAATTTTTTAATATCAATTTCCTCACCTGACTTTCCAATACCCATAATAATTCTTCCCCAATTAGGATCTTCCCCTGCAACTGCAGTTTTAATTAGCGGAGAGTTAGCTATTGAAAAAGCAATTTTTTTTGCACTACCTAATGATTTTGCATTAATTATTTTTACCTTGAGAAATTTTTTTGCACCTTCACCGTCTACTACAATTTGCTGCGCCAAGTTTAAACATAATTTTTTTAAAGAAAGTTCAAATTTTTGAATGACTTTATCATTTGAAGACAAGTTATGACCTATTTTTATAGCTCTAGTCGAAAAAATAGAAACCATATCATTAGTTGACTGATCACTATCGACTGTGATTGCATTAAACGTATTAGCTACAGCTTTTTTCAATAAAGATTTAAGTAAATTTGAATTTATGTCTGCGTTGGTAAATATAAAGGACAACATAGTTGCTAAATTAGGTGCTATCATTCCTGAGCCTTTTGCTATCCCACATATTTTAATAAGCTCATCTCCTACAAGAATTTCTTCATAAGCCACTTTTGGTTTAGTATCAGTAGTCATCATGCCAGAGGCCACTTTGAGCCAAAAGAGTTTATTGTGCTGTTTTTTCAGTTTTTCAACGAGGTCGGGTAAAGTATTTTTTATTTTTTCTACTGGAAACTGTTCACCTATTACTCCAGTTGAAGCAAATATCAAATCCTTGATCCTTACAGTTTCAGAAGTGCCTGTTTCTGCTTTCGATTCTTTTAAAGTTAAAATTCTTGATAAATTTTTTGCAATAATATCTAAACTTTCTTTACCTTGTTTGCCTGTAAAAGTGTTCGCATTTTTAGTATTTACCATCAGGCCTTTTATTAATTTTTTATGTGAATTATTATTCCAAGCTATTGTCTCAGAAATAATACTGCTTGAAGTAGTTACTGTTGCGTAATTTGCACCCTTTTGAAAATAAAATAATGTTAAATCATCCCTACCATTGCCGTATAAATCAGCTGATACAGAAGACATTTCTAACCCTTCAATTTGTTTAAGATTTTGATACTCCCCCATTTTTGACAATTTTGATTTGTCATTAAGGAAATTTTTTAAATTAATCGTCATAAATAGTATTTAATTTAGGTAATAAATACATATATAGAAGTATAATGAATGTATTTACAAGAACTTTTAGTAAAATATTTAAAAGCTCTAATCAACAAGAATTAGACAAAATAAAGAATTTAATTTTAGCTATAAATAGCAAAGAGAGTGACATAAAATCTTTGTCTGATAGTGAATTTATAGAAAAAACACAAAACCTAAAACGATCAGTAAAAAATGGGAGTTCTATCGATAGTTTAATTCCTGAAAGTTTTGCTTTAGTTAGAGAAGCGGCAAGAAGAACTTTGGGTGAAAGACATTATGATGTGCAGCTAGCTGGAGGTATAATTTTACACAAAGGTAACATTGCTGAAATGAAAACTGGTGAAGGTAAAACTTTAGTTTCAACTTTGCCTGCGTTTATTAATTCGTTAACCGGAAATGGAGTTCATATTGTAACAGTAAATGATTATTTAGCTAAAAGAGACTCAGAGTGGATGGGTAAAGTATTTAGATTCTTAGGTGTTTCTACCGGGTGTATAACCAATGATTTAAATGATGAACAAAGAAAAATAAATTATAATTTCGATATAACATATGCAACCAATAACGAACTTGGATTTGATTACTTAAGAGACAACATGAAATATGATCTTAAAGATATGGTTCAACGAGATCATAACTATTGTATAGTAGATGAAGTTGATAGTATTTTAATTGATGAGTCGAGGACTCCATTAATTATTTCAGGAAAAATTGAAGACAAAACTAATTTTTATTCGATATCAAATGATTTTATAAAACATTTGCAAAAAAACGATTATGAATTAGATGAAAAAAATAAAAACGCAATTTTAACAGATCAGGGTATTGATAAAATTGAAAAATTATCAATACAAAAAAGAATATTAAAAAATAATAATTTTTATGATCCAGAGAATTTAAGTTTAGTTCATCATGTTAATCAAGCATTGAAGGCAAATTTACTTTTTAGAAAAGATACTGACTACATTATAAAAGACGGTAAAGTACAAATTATAGATGAATTTACGGGTAGAGTTTTAGATGGAAGGAGATTTTCAGATGGTTTACATCAAGCACTGGAAGCAAAAGAAAATGTACAAATTGAGGAAGAAAATCAAACACTAGCTTCTATAACTTATCAAAATTATTTTCGACTTTATAAAAAATTATCTGGAATGACTGGAACTGCTTTAACAGAAGCTGAGGAATTTTATGATATTTATAAATTAAATGTAGTTTCTATTCCAACTAATAAAAAGATGCAAAGAAGTGATTTAAATGATCAAATATTTAGAACTGAAAATGAAAAGTATAATGCAATTACAAAAAAAATTATCGAGTGTAATAAAAAAGGTCAGCCTGTTTTAGTTGGGACTACTAGTATTGAAAAATCTGAAAAAATTTCAAATTTTTTAAATAATAAAAACGTTATACACAATGTTCTTAATGCTAAACACCACGAAAAAGAAGCTAAGATTATTGCTGAAGCTGGAAAAATTAATGCTGTCACCATTGCTACTAATATGGCAGGGCGAGGAACAGATATTAAGTTAGGGGGAAATAAGGATTATGTTGAAGATGGAAAAATAAATGACGAAAATCAAATTAAAATAGATGAAAAAAAAGTCAAAGAATTAGGTGGTCTATTTATTATAGGAACTGAAAGACATGAAAGCAGGAGAATAGATAATCAATTAAGGGGAAGAGCAGGTAGACAAGGAGATGCTGGTAGTTCTATCTTTTTTATTAGTCTCCAAGATGAATTAATGAGAATTTTTGGAGGGGACTCTATTGATGGAATGCTAAAAAAATTAGGATTAAAAGAGAACGAGTCTATTGATCATCCATGGATAAACAAGGCTATGGAACGAGCGCAAAAAAAGGTTGAAGCTAGAAACTTTGATATAAGAAAAACATTAATCAAATTTGACGACGTAATGAATGATCAAAGACAAGTTATATTTTCACAAAGGTTGAAAATTTTAAAGAATAAGAATATTGAAGAAATTTTAGATGAGTTTTTTGATGAAGTTTTAGAAAATTTAGAACTTTCAAGAAATATATATCAAAAATCGAATGACGAAAAAAGCTACCTAGCTTCAATTAAAAATACAACAGGTAATTTGATTGCTGACAAAGAATTAATACTGCTTGCAAGTTTTAAAAAAGAACAGTTTATTGAAAAAATTAAAAATTTTTATCTGTCTAAAAGAAAAGATAGAGAAAAATTAATTGGCAAAATTGAAAATAATGACCTTGAGAAAAAGATATTTTTACAAATAATAGACTTTTCTTGGAGATCACATTTGCAATACCTTGAGCAACTTAGACAAGTAATAGGTTTAAGATCGTACGGGCAAAAAGACCCATTGTCCGAATTTAAAAAGGAAGCTTTTACATTATTTGAAGCTTTGTTGGAAAAAATTAAAAATGATGTAATTAAATTTTTATTAAATCTAAATATTATTACTCAAAAAGATAATAAAGAAGAAAATAATAAAGAACCAAATGTTCTTGATAAAAAAAAAGTCGGTAGAAATGAAAAATGTCCCTGTGGATCCAAAAAAAAATACAAACATTGCTGCGGTACGATATAATTTAAAAAATAGGATTATAAGCCCACTGCAATAAAGCCTGTCTTTGCCTTCTTCTACATTGAAGATCGCCCTCTTCGCAATTTTTTCTTACCGCTGGGCCATGTCTATCCCCAAATGCTTTCCATCTTTTAATTTGAACTTGGTCGATTTCTGGGATTCTTCTTCCATTTTTAAATCTACAATACCATTGGAACCAACCTAAAGGGTCTTCTTTAAAAATCCAGCCCTTATCAATCCATTCTTGTCTTGAAAGTCCAGACTCAATTTTAAAATAATTTAAACTTACATCAAATGACTTGCTAATTTTTGCTTTGGTAAACCATGATTTTGGAAATTCTTTTGTACTGCCGTCAGAAAAATATGCACCTCCAAAAACACCAAATTCAAGCATTCTTCTTGGAGTTAGTTGAGGTTTAAAAATTTTATAATAATCCTTTTTTTCCATTACTGAATATTACACTGTTTCTCAGTAAAAATTATTTTTTAACCTCTCTCGTATTTGCATTAAAAGACTCTGTGAACGGAATTGGAACAACTACAGCGTCTACAGGTTTGTTAGAATATTTTTTTGGTAAATGTACTTTATATTTTTTTCCAAAATTTCCTGTTGGAAAACCATTATTGTTAAGGTTTCCTTCAAATGGAACATAACCCATAGCTATATTTGTACCTTTTTCTGGATGATACCAGGGAGATGTTATGTACCCTATCGGTTTTCCTCCACTCTGATTTGATATTAGATAGAAATCATTAGCATAATCTTCAATTGGTTTTCCACCAAGTTCCATACCAACAAGTTGAAGTTTATAAGGTTTCTCACCGTTTTTAATTTGTTGTTTCATTTTCTCCAACGCATCTTTTCCTACATAGTCTGATTGTTTATTCCATTCTCCTTTTCCAGATAGAGAAACCTGGTAACCTAGATTACATTGAAACGGATTATGTTCATGATCCATATCTTGACCCCATGAAAGAATACCTGCTTGAATTCTTCTATGATGGGCTGGAGCAATTACCATAAGTTTATGTTTCTTTCCCGCCTTAAGAACTGCATTCCACATATCTTCTGCATATAATGTGGCGTTTCTTAAATAAATTTCGTAGCCAGCTTCGCCAGAAAAACCTGATTGAGAAATTACACAACTTCTTCCGCCAACTTTTGCCTCTGCTAAGCCGTAGAAAGGCATATTATCAAGATCAACTTGATCTCCGATTAAATCATTCATTAAAGCTTTGGACTTGGGGCCTTGAATTTGTACAGGACATGCATCAATTTCGTCTATCTCTACATTAAATCTTTTATCTGCATTAACACCTTGCAAATATAAACCAATATCGGAATCTGATAAACTAAACCAAAACTCATCGTCAGCTACTCGCATTAAAACCGGGTCATTCAAAACACCGCCCTTATAATTACATAAAATTACATATCGCCCTCTCATAGTTGATATTTTTGTAGCATCCCTTGTAATAACGTAATCTGTAAATTTTTCGGCATCTGGACCCTTAACTCTTATTTGTCTCTCAACTGCTACGTTCCACATTGTTACGTGTTTTTTTATTGCTTGGTATTCCACCATGGCACCACCTTTTTCAGGTCTAACATATCCTCTTGGATGGTAAATACGGTTATAAACTGTTGCTCTCCAACATCCTGCTTGCATGGATAAATGCCAATAAGGTGATTTTCTTACTCTGGTAGAGATTAATAATTCAACTTTTGTTGGACCGCTCTGTCTTAGATTATAAGGAACTTGTCTATCTGATTGATCAACAGATGTTTCATGTTTTACTTTTGTGTAATCAACTTTTTCTGGTTTAAATGAAATTACTTTAAATTTTTTACTTTTTTTGCTTTTTTTATTTTTTCTAGCTTTTTTAGGCATAATTATTTTTTTCCAACCATTTGTTTGTCTCTTTTAAGCCTCCAAAAGTATAAATATGAAAATTTTGTGTTGAAGACTTTAAATTTTCAATTAAATCATTTGGATCTTTAGGTTTTAATAAATCTACAGCTTTTGATGCATTAGATTTAAGAAAGTTGAGGGAATTTTTTGCACCAACAATACTAGCAAACTTAAGTAAGCTGCTTATTTTTAAAGGCCCAGTAATTCCAACATGAACTGGTAATTTCTGTTTAGATATAAAATCAGCAATTGGTTTAGGATCAAGCAACCATTGCGTAACTATATAATCAGCGAAAGGAATTTTTTCTTTCATAGCTTTTTCTAAATCTGAATCCGATATATCAGGGGACCCATCCGGGTGTCCAGCGATTCCTATCTTAAACCCCTTAAATAATCCTGTCTCTAAAATTTGCAACGAGCAGTGGTAATCACCAATTGGCTCCGCACTTCCACCGATTACCAAAGCTTGTTTTACACCAGAATCTTTACACATATTCACATAGTCTTTTAATTGATCAAAATTTTTAATAGATCTTGCCGGAAAATGAGGAATTGGGTTAAACCCGGATTGAACAAGTTCTTTTGCTTTTTTTGCTACCTCTTTATAATCGTTGCCAGGCAACATAGTAATATAAACATCTTTAAGTTTTGGTAATACTGACAGGTCAGTTTTCATAGTTATTTCTAAAGAAAAATTCATATATTTTGGGATATATCAATGAAACCTGCTAGGTGTCCAGAAAAATCAGTTAAGGAAATATTTGACTTTACCTTGTGTTAATAGTCAAATCTGTAAAGAGGGAAAATGAAAATACTTTGCATTTTATATGATGATCCAAAGGGCGGAATGCCAAAAAGCTACCCTTTAGCTGATTTGCCTAAATTAGATAAATATCCGGATGGAATGACATTGCCATCTCCTAAAGAAATAGATTTTAAGCCTGGTGAATTACTTGGTTGTGTTTCTGGAGAGTTGGGATTAAGAAAATTTTTAGAGTCTAAAGGGCATACTTTAATTGTGACATCAGACAAAGATGCCAAGGGATGTAAAGCTGACAAAGAACTTGTTGATGCAGATATTGTAATCTCACAACCCTTTTGGCCTTATTATTTAACGAGAGAAAAGATAGAGTCAGCAAAAAATTTAAAAATGGCAATTACTGCCGGAATTGGATCTGACCATGTTGATTTACAAGCTGCAATGGATAATAAAATAGATGTGGTCGAGGTCACATATTGTAATTCAAGATCAGTTGCAGAACATATTGTTATGATGATTTTATCCTTAGTTAGAGACTATCATAATCAACATGCTATAGTTAAAGATGGAGGCTGGAATATTGCTGATGCTGTTCAAAGATCTTATGATGTAGAGGGTATGCATGTTGGAACAGTCGCAGCTGGACGTATCGGCTTGGATGCATTAAGAAAAATGAAACCATTCGACGTTCATTTGCATTATTTTGATAGACATAAATTACCAGATTCTGTTGAAAAAGAACTTAACCTGACTTTTCACGAGTCTGTTGAATCATTAGTAAAAGTCTGTGACGTTGTCACAATTAATTGTCCCCTCCACCCTGAAACTGAAAATTTATTTGATGATAAATTAATAAGTAAAATGAAAAAAGGTGCATATATAATCAATACCGCTCGTGGAAAAATTTGTAATCGTGAAGCCATTGCAAAAGCTTTAAAGTCTGGTCAATTAAGTGGATATGCTGGAGACGTATGGTTTCCACAACCTGCACCGAATGATCACATATGGAGATCAATGCCCAATCACGGTATGACACCTCACACATCTGGTACTTCTTTAACGGCACAATACAGATACGCTGCAGGCGTAAGAGAAATTTTAGAATGTTTCTTTGACAAAAAAGCTATTAGAGACCCTTATTTAATAGTTAAAGATGGACAACTTGCGGGAATGGGAGCACACTCTTATAGTAAAGGAAGTGCTACAGGCGGTTCTGAGGAAGCAGCTAAATATAAAAAAAAATAAATTTAAAATAGTCCCTCAATATCGCCTTCTTTATTTAATTTAATTTTATCTGCTGCTGGAATTCTAGGTAGACCTGGCATAGTCATAATTGATCCACAAACAACTACTAAAAACTCAGCTCCACTAGATAATCTTACTTCCCTAACCGATAATGTATGACCGGATGGAGCACCTTTTAATTTAGGGTCGATAGAAAAACTATATTGTGTTTTTGCAATACAAACTGGAAATTTTCCAAATCCAGCCAGTTCTATCTTTTTAATTTGCTCTTTAGTCTTATCATCTACATCGATTCCTTTTGCTTTATAGATTTCTATAGCAATTTTTTCTATTTTTTTTAAAATTGGAGTTTCATCTGAATACAAATATTCAAATTTACTTTTGTCATTTTTATTACATAGTTCTACTACATTGTTTGCTAAATCCTTTGTTCCTATTCCTCCATCAGACCAATGAGTACAAAGACTTGCTTTGACTCCTAGTTTTAAACAATAATCTTGAATAATTTTAACTTCGTTATCGGTATCAGTAATAAAATGATTTATTGCTACAACTACTTCTAAGCCAAATTTTTGAATATTTTTGGTGTGTCTTTCGAGGTTGGGTAGTCCTTTTTTAAGCGCATCAATATTTTCATCTTTTAAGTTTTCTTTCTCAACCCCGCCATGCATTTTTAATGCTCTTATTGTCGCTACAAGAACCACACAGCTTGGTTTAATATCTGCTTTACGGCACTTAATATTTAAAAATTTTTCAGCTCCAAGGTCTGCACCAAACCCTGCTTCGGTAACAACATAATCTGATAGTTTTAAAGCAGTTTTTGTAGCAAGAATTGAGTTACAACCGTGAGCAATATTTGCAAAAGGTCCTCCGTGAATAATAGCTAAATTATTTTCTAAAGTTTGTACAACGTTAGGTCTAACTGCTTCTTTAAGAAGTACTGTCATTGGACCTTGTGCGTTTAAATCCTTTGCATAAATAGGTTTTTTATCTTTAGAATATGCTACTGTTATATTTCCTATTTTATTCTCTAAATCTTGTATGCTATTTGATAAGCAAAAAATTGCCATTACCTCTGAAGCAACAGTTATATCAAAACTATCGTTTCTAGGAGCATTGTTTTTTAATTTTTCTAAGTTAATTTCTATTTTTCTAAGTGCTCGGTCGTTTAAATCAACTACTCTCTTCCAAACTATATTTTCGGAATCTATATTTAATTTATTTCCCCAGTAAATATGGTTGTCTATTAAAGCTGAAAGTAAATTATGAGCTGAAGTAATTGCATGGAAGTCACCTGTAAAATGTAAATTAATTTGCTCCATTGGAATAACTTGAGCATAACCTCCACCTGCAGCACCTCCCTTCATACCAAATGATGGACCGAGACTAGGTTCCCTTAAACAAACTATAGATTGTTTTCCAATTTTGTTAAGACCATCACTTAAACCAACTGAGGTTGTGGTTTTTCCCTCGCCAGCAGGAGTTGGGGTAATTGCAGTGACTAGAATTAAGTTACTTTTTTTTTCCTTTAAAGTGGAAATATATTCCAAATTAAGTTTTGCTATATGACGTCCCATAGGACTAAAAGCAAAAGGATCATCAGGAATATTATATTTTGCAAGAACGTCACCTATCGGTTTAATTTTAGATGTCCTAGCTATCTCAATGTCTGATTTTATTTTGTTCATTAAAACCTTTTTGTGGTGGCCTTGGTAAGAATCGCACTTACGACACATACCTTTTCAGGGTACTGCTCTACTCTGAAACTCGCTGAAAATATACATTAATTT
>MDSV01128004.1_pt1 | contig 14876 bp, 14 predicted proteins | sample 810851 | NCBI WGS metagenome assembly MDSV01 (sample SAMN05326640, study PRJNA326480) | marine metagenome | isolation source: seawater | place: Atlantic Ocean: North East | collected 2012 | reverse complement strand
TTTTACAACAGTTTTGTATTAATTCCTACTAATTTACTAAGATTTAAAAAAAGATATTTGACGCATAAAAACATGTTATAAGTCTACTCTTTTATTGAAAATAATTATCATTACTAAGTATGAAACAAAAAAGTTTAGAAATTTTTATTCCAGGTCCTGCAGGGAGATTAGAAGGGAAATATTTTAAAAATCCAAAATTTGGTTCACCAGTTGCTATAGTTCTACAGCCACACCCTCAATATGGAGGAACAATGAATAATAGAATTGTACAATTGATGTATAATATATTTTTAGAAAATGGATTTTCAGTTATTAAAATTAATTTTAGAGGTGTAGGAAAAAGCGATGGTGTATTTGATAATGGCCAAGGTGAACTTTCAGATGCAGCAGCAGCTTTAGATTGGATTGAAAGAGAAAATATGGATTATAGTCAATGTTGGGTATCCGGTTTTTCTTTTGGAGCTTTAATCTGTATGCAGCTTATAATGAGAAGACCAGAAGTTAATAATTTTATTGCAATTTCGCCTCAACCCAATGTTTATGATTTTTCTTTTTTGGCTCCTTGCCCAACATCTGGTCAAGTTGTATACAGTGATAATGATGAGCTAGTCACAAAAGAAAGTATAACTGAGCTAGATAATAGAATTAAAAGTCAAAAAGGTGTTGAAGTTATGTTTTCTAAAATTAGGGATGCTAATCATTTTTTTAAGGATAAAGAAAAAGAACTTAGAGCAGAAATAGAAAAATACATCGAAGAAAAAACTGCTTTAATTTAAAAGTTTATTACTTCTCCACCAGTACAAGGACTTGCACAACCAGTTGTGCTTGGAAAAGAAATAGGTAAAGATAAAATCGACCTAATTGCCAAATAACCAAAAGCTTGGGACTCAATAAAGTCACCGTTAAGTCCAAAATCCTCAGAGTTAAAGAATGATAAATTTTTTTTTGAATTCATTTTGATTTGATTAATTAAACTTGTATTTTTTCTGCCGCCCCCACAAATTATAATCTTAATTTTTTTTTTTTCATAATCTTTTAATACATAGCTTATTTTTGAAGATAATATTTTTGCTGAAAAAGCAGTAAGAGTTGCAGTTCCATCCTCTAAATTAAGACCTCTTGCAAATGAGATATCGAAGTCACTCGTATCTAAAGAAATATTATTTCGCTTTTGAAAATTATTTTCATGAGCCTCCAAAGCTTGCTCAAGTATAATCTCATTAATTTTACCTCTGCTTGAAATTTTACCATCTAAATCGAATCTTTCCTTTGTGTGAGTTTGTATCCAAGCATTAATTAAGCAATTTCCTGGTCCAACATCTTTGCTAAAAATTTCATAATTATCAAAACTTTTAACTAATGTTAAATTTGATATACCTCCGATATTTAATATACAAACTGGCAATTCTAGATTTTTTGACTTTGCAATATACTTATGAAAAATTGGTGTTAAAGGCGCACCCTCTCCACCGTTATCAATATCTTTTTTTCTGAAGTTAAAAACAATTTTTTTTTTTGACAGCTGAGATAATAAATTTCCATTTCCTAATTGCAAAGAAATTTTTTCTTGTGGGTTATGATAAATCGTTTGTCCATGAAAACCTATTAGATCAAGGTTAAAACCGCTACTTATATCTTTAAATACTTTTGCATGAAAAACGGTAATATTGTTCTCTAAATTTGAAATTGCAGTAGAAAATTTTTTTAGATCATTTGTAGAGTTAATTTTTTTTTTTAAATTGTGAAAATCTTTAAATAATTTCTCGTCATACTCATAGTATTTTTCCTTTAAAATCCTAACCTCATCTTGGCCGTTTGATCGAATTATTGATGCATCTACTCCATCTCCCGATGTACCACTCATCAATCCTAAGCTTGTGTATTCTTTACTCATAATTCTATTTATTTATATCAAATATTGTATAATAGTAATTCTATAACTATTGGAAATATGAAAAGCACTTTTTTGAGAGAAATGCAAGAAAGGGGTTATCTAAATCAATGCACCGATTTGGAAAAACTAGACGCAATAATTTCAAAAAAATCTATTGCAGCCTATATCGGGTTTGACTGCACAGCTAACAGCTTACATGTAGGAAGCCTTTTACAGATAATGATTTTAAGACTACTTCAAAAACACGGTCATAAACCAATAGTTCTTTTAGGTGGCGGAACAACATTGATTGGTGATCCCTCAGGGAAAGATTCTACTAGAAAAATTTTAAAGCAAAAAGATATAAAAAAGAATATTTTAGGAATAAAAAAATTATTTGAAAAATTATTAAATTTCAAAAGAAAATCTACAAGACCTATATTTGTCGATAATTATTCTTGGCTGGGAAAGTTAAACTACATTGATTTTTTAAGAGACGTAGGTTCTCAATTTACATTAAATAAAATGTTAACTTTTGATAGCGTAAGATCTAGATTAGAGAGAGAGCAATCTTTAAGTTACATGGAATTTAATTATATGATCCTTCAAGCTTTTGATTTTTACAAGCTTTATGAAAAAGAAAGATGTTTGTTACAACTCGGTGGCTCTGATCAGTGGGGAAATATTGTTAATGGAGTAGATTTAATAAGACGAATCTTAAAAAAAGATGCTTATGGATTAACAAGTCCATTAATTACGCTCTCCTCTGGAGCAAAAATGGGTAAAACGGAGAAAGGAGCGGTATGGTTAAATGAAAAATTATTTTCTTCTTATGATTATTGGCAGTTTTGGAGGAACTCTGATGATAGAGACGTTGCTAAATTCTTAAAATTTTTTACAGATATTGAAATTAATGACATTCAAAAACTTGAAAAAGAAAAACAAATAAACGAATTAAAAATTATTCTAGCAAATGAAACTACGAAAATATTACATGGAAAAATAAAATCAGCAAAAGCAGAAAAAACTGCGTCTGATACATTTAAATTAGGTAGAGTTAGCGAAAATTTGCCTACAAAAAAAATTCTAAGAAAAGATCTTGAAACTGGTCTAAAACTTTTAGAGTTATTAGTAACTGCAAATATTATGAGTTCTAAAAGTGAAGCTAGAAGAGCAATTAATAATAATGGAATAAAAATTAATGATACCCTAGTCAAAGATGAAAATAAAATATTAAATATGAATGATTTTGAAAAAGAGAATGTGAAAATTTCCTTTGGTAAAAAAAAACATTTCCTTTTTAAAATTATTTAGTTTTTTCAAGTGCCTTTTGAATAAATCTTGGTGTTAGTGATTTAATTGGATTGACAGTTGTTTTGATTTTACCTGGCGCACCTTTCATTTTAAAGCTTATTCCAAATAAACCTTCTCCTATTTCTTTTGGAATTAAAATATCTCCTAATATTGGTAATTTTGACAAAAACTTATTTAATGTTTTTGCTGGGACCATTGTGCCTCTTAAACTAACTAATCCAGTTTTGGACTCAACATATCCTTCCATTAAAATAGATACACTTGGCCCAATGGCATATAATTCTTTTAAATTTAATATTTTTTTATTTTTATCGATAGTCATTTCCAATTTTTCAAATGACAGACCCCCTCCAGATAAAGCATCGACCATACCTCCAAAATCAGCAAGTGATAGTAGTTTTACCAAACCTGGAGCGTCTTTAACCTTAAATTTTTCAATTGTTAAATTTGTATTGCTTTGTTTAGAATCGTAGGTAGAAGAAATTAATAATTGACCTCCCGATAAACCATCAAAAAATTTATAATTTGATAATATAGATTTAGGTAAATCTGAATATATTTCTAATATTTTTTTATTTGAACCTTCGTCTATTCTTAAAGATATGTCTAAATATTTTCCTTCATAAAATTCACCTTTAGAAACAATTTTATTAAATTTACCTTTATCTATATTTCCTATTAGACTAAAATTTGATATTATATCAGTTGGATTAGTTATTATTTCTGTGATGTTCAATGATATATCTTTACTAATATTTTTAAAAAAATTTGAGTCGTTAGTTTGTTCCAATAAATTAGTCAAATTACTAGCATCATATTTAGATCCTTCTATTTTAATTGTTTTACCAAAAACGATTTTAAAATCGTTATTAAATTTTCCATCTAACACTGTTTTTACATAAATATTATTAAACTTTACCAGTTTTTGTTTTTTGAAAAGTAACTCTTTAATATTTATTTTATTTTTTCCCTCTTCTAAATTAAATTTTTTTACTAAAATATCGCCCTTAATAAAATCTAGTTCTGTATAAATATTTGCTATTTTATCCTTTGAGCTAAAATTTATGATTGGTATAGAAAAATCATTAATAAATCCTCCGCTAAATGATATTTTTTTTGAGTGTGAGTCGTATAAATTTTTAAAATCAAATTTTTGTACTGAATAATCGTTAAGTTTATACAAGCCTTCCAAAGATATTATCTTTTTTTTTCCTTTGTCGTATTTAATTTTAAACTCTGTCTTTTCAAAATTTAAATCTTTGATCTTATCTCTTAAGAACAAATACTTTTTGGGTTTTTTAAATTCAATATTTAATAATTTTAAATTTCCAGTTGCATCAACTTGATAATCTGTAACTTTTAAAGTTTTATCGAAAATTATTTTAAAATTATTATTTATTTTACCACGAATATTCAGCTTTTCGAAATTTTTAAGATTAGTCTTTTTAGTAAGGTTGCTAAGATCTGTTTTTTCTAAATTAAAATCAGACTCTAAATTTCCTTTGATAATTAAAAAATTTGAATTTTCAAATAAAACATTACCATTATTTATCTGAAAACCATTTATGAAACCTCTAACATTATTAATTTCGCCGCTATTTTTTTTAAATGAGTATATAAAGCTTGACTTTTCTAAATTTAAATTTGCAGCCCTGGTAAAAAAGTTTTTTACTACACCATTAATTTCATAATTGGTTATTTCGTTATTTTTTAAATTTAAATCTAATTTAAAAGTCATTTTTCCTTTGTCTACTTGATTAAGGAAAAATTTTTTAGCGTTAGAGGGTTTTTGATATTTTACGATTCCTTTAATTTCACTAACATTAATTTCATTAGATGCAATATTAATTTTATCTATTTTTGGTTTACCGGTTAATAATGATTTGAGATTTATATAAGCATCTATTTTTTTTATGTCTACTTGGTTGTCAAAATATTTAATTTTTGGATTTAGTGTCGTAACAAAAAAACTTAAATTTTTAATATCAATCTTTATTTTAATCTTGTTTAGATTAATTTCAGTATTTGAAACATTTGTGATAATTTTATTTTCTAAAATAGAATTAAATTTTTTGGTTTCATGACCAAAAAAGGATAAATAAGCCAATGTTAGGGCAATAAACAAAATTAAAAAATAAGCAAATTTTATTATAAATTTTTTCATTTATTTACTCAAAACACCGGCCTCTATAAAACTATCTATATCTCCGTTAAGAACAGCATCAGGATTAGTATTTTCTGTTTTGTTCCTTAGATCTTTAACAAGTTGATATGGTTGAAGCACATAAGATCTTATTTGGTGTCCCCAGCCTATGTCTGTTTTGAGACTAGATTCCTTTAAATTTTCTTTGTCTCTCTTTTGTTGTTCATATTCATAAAGCCGAGCTTTTAACATTTTAAAACAAGTGTCTTTATTTTTATGTTGCGATCTTTCGTTTTGACATTGAACAACAATTTTTGTTGGAAGGTGAGTTATTCTAACTGCACTATCAGTTGTATTAACATGTTGTCCACCAGCTCCACTTGACCTATATGTATCTATTCTAAGATCGTTATCATTTATTTCGATATTCAAATCATCATCAACAACTGGATATACCCACACACTAGCAAAACTGGTATGTCTTCTCGCTCCGCTATCAAAAGGAGAGATTCTTACTAGTCTGTGTACGCCTGACTCATTTTTCATTAAACCATACAAATTCAATCCTGAAACTTTTAAAGTGGATGATTTTATACCAGCCTCTTCACCCTTGTGTTCACTTATAATTTCATAAGAAAAATTTTTTTTATCAAACCATTTTAAATACATTCTTCTTAACATTTCTGCCCAATCTTGGCTTTCGGTTCCGCCAGCTCCAGCATGAACCTCTAGATAAATATCTAAAGCGTCGTTTTCTCCAGACAAAAAACAGGCTACTTCTAATTTTTTGATTTCTTTTAATAATTCAATCAATTGAATTTCACAATCATTAATAATTTCGTCATTTTTTTCTTCATTGCCTAAAGTATGTAAATCTTGAAGATTCTTAATATCATCCGTTAAATTTTTATAAGAGGAAATTAAATGGTTATAAAATTTTTTTTCTTTTAGAACACTTTTTACTTTTTTTTGATCTTTCCAAAAATTTTCTTTAGAACTTTCATTTGTAATTAATTCTAGCTTTTTTTCTATTTCATTTTTTTCAAAGATACCCCCTAATATTTTTAAGTATCTTATTCGCTTGATTTAAAGTTGTTTCAAAAGATTGCATTAGTAAAATTGCCTAAACTTGATTAATTTATCATAATTATAATTTGAAATTAATTGCTTATTATTAAGGTTGTTAATATCTTTTTTCTTAAATGCTTCCAAGATAAAGCTTTTGTCATCGAAATCAGTTTGTTTTCCGGTATTATAATTTATAGGCGCAAAATAAATACCATTAGGCACATCAAATTCCTCAAAGTCATCTAAGTATAATGCTCCCTTAATAAAACTTTTAAAAATAGGTAAAGCAGCTTTTGAACCTGTTTCGTATTTACCTAACGATTTAGGGTTATCAAAACCAATATAAACTCCTACAACTAAATTTGAATTGTACCCTATAAACCAAGCATCAAAATTATTATTAGTAGTTCCTGTTTTCCCAGCAATAGGTACTTTTAAATCTTTAAGTTTTTTTCCAGTTCCTCTTGTGATTACACCCTTGAGAATTGAAGTAATTTGATAAGCTGTTTGTTCACTTATAACCTGGTTATTCTTAAAATTAATTTTTGGAAAACCCTCCTCGTTTTTATTTTCCGTATATCTGTCACATCCTTTGCATTCAGCAAAATCAGGCAAAAATATAGTTTTACCTCTTCTGTCTTGAATTCGGTTGATAAGAACTGGTTTTATTTTTTTACCTCCATTAACAAAAGTTGCATACGCTGAAGTCAAATTTAGCAAAGATGTTTCAACAGAGCCTAATGAAACTGATAATAGTTCCGGTATCTCGTCATATATTTCTAATTCCCTTGATAAATCTAAAATTTTGTTCAAGCCAAGATTTTTTGCAATTCTTACTGTCATTAAGTTTCTTGAGTACTCGATACCTTTTCTCAAAGTTGATGGGCCATAGAATTTTTTTCCATAATTTTCAGGTTTCCAATCTTTCAAGCCTATTCCTTGTTCCGCTATAAAAGGAGCATCTAAAATAATTGAATTTGGAGACAAACCATTTTCAATTGCTGCTGCATATACAAATGGTTTAAATGCTGATCCTGGTTGTCTTTTTGCTTGTGTTACTCTATTAAATTCACTTGAGGCGTAACTAAATCCTCCAACTAAAGCTTTTACTTCACCGGTATATGGGTTCAAAGCAACAATTCCGCCATTTACATTTGGATATTGTTTGATATTCCAATTATTATTATTTTTTTTTGTAAAAACAAAGTCTCCTAATTCAAATACATTGGAAATATCTTTGTCTCTAAGAACCCATTTTAGGTTCGATTTTTTAATTTTAATGTTTTTAGTTTGTTTAGAGTTTAAAATTAAATAATTTTCATTAATTTCGGTAATTTCTGACATTTCCCATTTTAATGTTGGGTCAATATCAAAGTTGTCTAATTTTTGTTTCCAATTAATATCTTTATTTTTATTTGTAATTGGCCCTCTCCAACCATGTCTTCTATCATAAGCCTCTATTCCGTCTCTTAAAGCCTTAATTGCTTCTATTTGAAATTTTATATTCAAAGGTGATTTTATACTTAGACCTTGCGTATATAATTTCTCAAAACCATATTTATTTTTAATAATTCTTCTAACTTCCTCTGTGTAAGAATTAGCTTCATTTACAATCTCAATTTTTCTTCTTTTAACTTTAATTTTCTTTTCTTTAAGATCTAAATATTGTTCATTGTTTATAAATCCATTTTGATTTAAATTTTTTAGAACTAAATCTCTTCTGAATTTTGCTTCATTCGGATCTTTAATTGGATTGTAACGGCTTGGTGCTTTAGGTAATGCAGCAAGTAAAGCTGCTTCATCATATTCTAAATCTTTAATTGATTTATCAAAATATTCTAGGCTAGCTGCAGCTACTCCATATGTACCTTGGCCAAGATATATTTGATTAAGATAGAGTTCTAAAATTCTTTTTTTTGAGTATGCTTTTTCTATTCTGAAAGCTAAAATAGCCTCTTTAATTTTTCTTTTCAAAGAAACTTCATTTGTTAAAAGAAAATTTTTTGCAACTTGTTGAGTTATTGTAGAAGCACCTTCTAACCTTTTGTCACCTAAAATATTTTTAATATTATTAACTGTCGCCCTTATAATTCCTTTGGCATCTACACCAGGATGATTAAAAAAATTTTTATCTTCAGCTGAAAGAAATGCATTTATCACTTTTCTTGGAATTGAGTCATAAGGAACAAACAGCCTTTTCTCCAAAGCATATTCTGCAATTAATTTTCCATCTTTTGAATAAACTCTACTTGAGATTGGCGGTTGATAGTCTGATAGTTTTTTGTAGTCAGGCAATCCTGAAGAAAAATAAAAAAAAGCTGAAAAAATTAATATTAATGACGAAATGAGTATTATAATTAGTGCTTTTAATGAAAAATTAATAAGTTTAAACATGTTTAAAGTACTTTATATCATTAATTCTGGCTATCTTAAGGCATTTCGATTATAGTATTTAATAATATTATTATTTTTAAATTAAAATTATGATCACAAAAACAATGACAATTTCAAAAGGAATTCAAACTAAATGGACAAAAATTTATATATTGATGCATCGCATCCAGATGAAACTAGAATCGTTCTTAAATCAAATCTCGCTATTGAAGAATACGAATACGAAGATAAAAATAGGGTAAATTTTAAGAACAATATTTATTTAGGAACTATCAGTAGAGTTGAGCCATCGCTACAGGCGGCATTTGTTGACTTTGGCAGAGTCAAACATGGGTTTTTAGCATTTAATGATATTCAATCAGACTACTATCAAATTCCTTCTGCTGATAAAGAAAAGTTAAAAACAGCAGAAGAAAAGATTCGTGAAGATCTAAAAAATACTAATTTAGAAGAAATCAATAATAATCAAGAAGCCGTAAACAATATTGAAAAAAACGATAATACTGAAGATCAGAGTAAAAACTCGAACAATAACAATACTGATAACAAAAGTAATTATAGAGAGAAACTTAAAAACACTTATGGTCTGAAAAAATATAGAATTCAAGAAGTTATAAAACCTGGACAGGTTATATTGATACAAGTTTTAAAAGAAGAAAGAGGTCAAAAAGGTGCAGCACTAACAACTTTTATATCTCTTGCAGGAAAATATATGGTGCTCATGCCGAATACAGCTAAGGGTGGTGGAATATCTAGAAAAATTTTCAATTCAAATGATCGACAGAAGATAAGAGAAATTTTAAATAAAATAGAAATACCAAAAAGTATGGGCGTTATAGTACGAACAGCTGGAGCAAATAAAACTAAAAATGAGATAGAAAAAGATTTTCAAAATACTTTAAAAACTTGGGAAGAAATTAAAGACAAAGCGGTAGTTTCGAATGCTCCTTCAATAATTTATGAAGAAGGAGATATAATTAAAAGAGCATTAAGAGATATTTATGATAATGAAACAAAGTACATTTATGTTGATGGAAACGAAGGTTATCAAAAAACTAAAAAGTTTATGAAAGAATTAATGCCTAAAAATGCAAAATATGTAAAAAAATATAGAGGAAAAATACCTTTGTTTCATGATGCTGCCATAGAAAAAGAATTAAATAATATTTTTGAGCCTACCGTTAAACTTAAATCAGGTGGATATCTAGTTATAAATCCAACTGAGGCTTTAGTAGCAATTGATATAAATTCAGGACAATCAACTAAACAAATGAACATTGAAAAAACTGCTTTAAATACAAATCTTGAAGCGGCAGAAGAAATTTGTAGACAAATTAAACTCAGAGATCTTTCTGGTTTAATTGTTATTGATTTTATAGATATGCTAAATTTTTATAATAAAAGAATGGTAGAAAAAAAAATGAGAGAGTGCGTTAGAAAAGATAGAGCTAGGATACAAATAGGAAGGATTAGTAATTTTGGTTTACTAGAGATGACTAGACAAAGACTTAGAGAAGGATCAATACGGTGGGAAACGAATTTATCTTTAGAGTCTTTTTCACAAAAAATTGTTAAAAAAATTGAGATGCTTGCATTTAATAATAAAATTAAGATTATCAAAGCATTTGTGCCTGATAAAGTAAAGTTATATATAGACACAAACTTATCAAAAGAATTAAATTATTTTCAAAAAAAATACTCTTATAAGATCGATCTTTTGGAAAAAGCTGATTTTGTTATACCTGAATACAAAATAGAATTACTAAACAAATCAAAAAAAATTATTAATAAGATTGAACACATAATTCAAATTAAAAATTTTAATTTAACAAATGAGAAGTTTCCAAAAACTCAAAAAACTAACAAAAAAAATCAAAAAATTTTATTGAAAAAAGCAAAAATCAAAGACGATATTAAAAAAGAAAAAAAACCAAGAACACTTTGGATACGGAAGAAGAAAGCTAGCTAATTAAACCTTTTTTAGGCGAAGAAGCACTCGCAAAATTATTTTTCTTCATCCTTCCAGACAAAAATGATTTTCTACCAGATATTACCGCATACTTAAAAGCTTCAGCCATAGAAACTGGATTTTTTGCAAGTGCTATAGCAGAATTTATTAGTACACCGTCACACCCCATTTCCATAGCGATTGTAGCATCGGAAGCGGTTCCTATACCTGCATCGATTATCACAGGAACTTTTGATTGTTTTATTATTAAAGAAATATTTAATTTATTATGTATTCCAAGGCCTGAACCAATAGGAGAAGCTAATGGCATTATTGCAGATGCGCCCATCTCCTCCAATTTTCTTGCATGCAAAGGATCGTCGGAACAATAAACCAAAACTTCAAAACCTTCCTTAACTAAAACTTTTGTCGTTTTTAATGTTTCAATCATATCAGGATATAAAGTTTTTTTATCTCCTAATATTTCTAATTTTACCATTTTCCATCCACCTATCTCTCTTGCTAATCTTAAAGTTCTAAGCGCATCTTTTGAATTGAAGCATCCAGCTGTGTTAGGAAGATAAATAATTTTTTTAGGATTAATATAATCCATCAGTAATGGTTTTTTTTTATCTGATATGTTAACCCTTCTCACTGCTACTGTAACCATATCTGCTCCAGATGATTTTATCGCTTTAGCGGTCTCAGCCAAATTTTTGTATTTGCCGGTACCTACTATTAGTCTCGATTTAAGAATTTTTTTGTTTATTTTAAAAATATCTTTTTTCACCTAACCTCCACCAATAAATTGAACTATTTCAATTTTATCATTATTTTTGAGTTTTTTTTTGCTGTATTCATTTTGGGGTAAAATTTTACCATTAAGTTCTATGGCAACCTTTTTTTGATTTAATTTATATTTTTTTAATACGTCTATAATTGAAAAATTTTGCTTTAAGGCTATTTTTCTTCCATTTATTTGAATTTTTGCCATAATTTAGTAATCTATTTTATTTATATCAAACTATGCTTAATATTTTAATAATTAATGGTCCCAATCTTAACCTATTAGGTGAAAGGGAAAAAGATAAATATGGTAACACTTCTATGGAAGAAATAAAAAAAAATTGCTTATCTTTTTCCAAAAAACATAATATTAACTTATCGTTTTTCCAATCGAATGTTGAAGGTGAAATTGTGAATGAAATTCAAAATTCAAGAGGTAATCAAAATTGCTTAATTATCAATGCAGGGGGATACACACATACTTCAGTAGCAATACATGATGCTTTAAAAATTTTGAAAATTCCAATAATAGAATTGCACGTTACAAATATTTATAAAAGAGAAGAATTTAGACATAAATCTTTGATAAGTAACGTGGCAGATGGTATAATTTGTGGATTAGGAACTGAAGGCTATACTTTAGCATTAAAAGCTTCTATAGATTTGATAAAAAATGAAAATAGATAAAAAATTAATTAAAGAACTGGTTGATTGCTTAGGTGAATTCAATATCACTGAAATTGAATATCAAGATGGAGATAAAAAAATTAAAGTTTCTAAAACACAAAAGAATATTTCAGAACAAGGAGTAACAAGCGCTATTGTGTCTCCAAATAAAAGTGTATTATCAGATAATAATGAACAAAAAGGAACTAGAGTTAAATCTCCAATTATAGGGACAGCTTATTTAGCCCCAGAACCTGGTGCAAAAAAATTTGTTAAAGTGGGCGATAAAATAAAAAAAGGTCAAACAGTGATGATTGTTGAGGCAATGAAAACAATGAATCATGTACCTTCTTCTTCAGATGGGGTCGTGAAGAAAATTATGGTCAATGACGGTCAGCCTGTTGAGTTTGGTCAAACTCTTATTATTTTAGATTAAATAATGTTTAAAAAGGTATTAATAGCTAATAGAGGCGAAATCGCTGTTAGAATTATTAGAGCTTGTAAAGAGTGGGGGATAAATACGGTTGCTGTACATTCTGATGTTGACTCTGACTCAATGCATGTAAGATTAGCAGATGAAAGTGTATGTATAGGATCTCATCAACCTCAGAATAGCTACTTAAATATATCTGCATTAATGTCAGCGGTAGATTTAACTGGTGCAGAAGCAATTCATCCTGGCTACGGTTTTTTATCAGAAAACCCAAAGTTTGCAGAAGTCGTTTCAAAACATGGAATTAAATTTATTGGACCTAGCTCAAAATTAATAGGTGAAATGGGAGATAAAATCCAAGCCAAAAAAATTGCAAAACAAAATGGTTTGCCAGTCATAGAGGGTTCTAATGGGTCAGTTAAGTCTTATGAGGAAGCGAAGAGTTTATGTAAAGAAATTGGTTATCCGATACTAATTAAGGCCGCTGCAGGAGGAGGTGGGAAAGGAATGAAAATTGTGGAAGAAGAGTCCAGACTTTCAGAACTTTTTTCTTTAGCAAAAAATGAAGCTAAAAAATATTTTGGTAATGATGATCTTTATATTGAAAAATATTTTAAAAATCCAAGACATATTGAGGTGCAAGTTATGTCAGGAAAAAATGGAACTGTTCAATTGGGTGAGCGAGATTGCTCAGTTCAAAGAAGACATCAAAAACTAATTGAGGAAACACCTAGTCCGGTTCTTACAGATGAACAAAGAAAAGATTTATTAAATAAAACAGTAAAAATGGTTGAGAATATAGGTTATGAGGGAGCTGGCACAGTAGAATTTATTTATGAAAATGGAAAATTTTACTTTCTTGAAATGAATACAAGAGTTCAGGTAGAGCACCCTGTTACTGAGGTTCAAACAGGTATTGATATTGTTAAAGAGCAACTTTGGATAGCTTTTACCGGTAATACAGCATTAAAACAAAATGACATTAACCCAAGAGGTCATTCAATTGAATGTAGAATTAATGCAGAAGACCCGGCAAAAAACTTTCAGCCTAGCCCGGGCACTATTTCTGTATGCCATCAACCTTCGGGCTTTCGAACAAGAGTTGACGGCTCTATTTTTCAAGGATGTAAAATTACTCCTTATTATGACAGTTTAATAGCAAAGGTTATATGTAAAGGTAGAAATAGAACTGAAGCAATTCAAAGAACATTGAGGTCTTTAGATGAGTTTGTTTTAGAGGGAATAACTACAACAATAGATCTTCATAAAAAAATATTAAATCATAAGAAATTTTTGGACTCTTCTTTTGATACTAATTGGTTGGGAAAAGAAAAATTTTTTTAAGTATTTTCACAACCAACAAGCCAAATATCATATATCGCATGATCAATAGGTGCTAATGACGGATTTGATGAAAATGTCCATCCATTAAATATAAAAACTTTTTCATTTTGGTTTTCCGAAACATCTCTCACCTGTAAATAAGCTACTGCATTATTTTTATTTTCTAAACTATTTGATATACCACATTTTAAAGCTTTTATTTCAAGTAAACCAAATTTGACAGATTCCCCTAATTTTATCTTTATTGGAATTGTTTTAGCTGTTATTTTGTCTAAGCCAACTAAATTAACAAATTTAATATTATTATTGCTTTTATCGATTACGTTTCTTTTTTTTATAATAGTATTTGAGTTTGAAATAGTATCTTTTTCGTTTTCAAGTTCCTCGTAACTTGGTTCTAAGTTTTCTAAATTTATTATCGGGGCTGAAAGTATTTTATCTTCAGCTTTTAAAGCTGATGACAAAGATATCGTTAAAATAATTACAAATAATTTAATTTTTCCAAGTTTCATAATTTTTAAATTTATTTTTTTTTGATATCTTGTTTGGTTTATAAGCTTTACTAGATCCTGACAAATTATGTTTATGACCTTTTTGCCAATCATATTTTTTTGATGATTCTAATGGTATTTCATTAACGGTGTGATGTATCCAAAGAAACCAATCAGATGTAATCTTTGTTGCTTCGATGTCCTTAGCATAAATGACCCATCTCTCGTCTCTTTTGCTTTTGTAATATTTGTTACCAAGTTCATCTTTGCCCACTAATTTTCCAAAAAATAAAGTTTTTAGAAACGTTCCTAATGTATTCTTATTCCACCATGTAAAAATTTGTTTTAATCCTATCATACTAAATCCACACAATTTATAATTGTATCATTATATTATAGACACTTACTACAATTTA
>MDSV01245883.1_pt1 | contig 14878 bp, 17 predicted proteins | sample 810851 | NCBI WGS metagenome assembly MDSV01 (sample SAMN05326640, study PRJNA326480) | marine metagenome | isolation source: seawater | place: Atlantic Ocean: North East | collected 2012 | reverse complement strand
TATGTATTCTTATCTAATAAAGGCTCTCCTCCTGTTACTCTAAGAACAAATAAATGTTCATATGCCTGTGGAAACCATTTCCAAAACTTTGCTACATAGGGAGAGTTTTCTATTTGAGGATTGTCTATAACATTATAGTCCTCAGATAGTTTATAAGGACCATGTTCTTGTATTTCTTTTTCCCATGACGTACTAAATACAGGACCACAATAACTACATGACATTTGACATTTATTTGTGAAAGATATTTCTAAATATTTAGGATACACATAATCTAGTCCTGCGTCTGTTGCTTCTTTGACTATATCTCTATTATGTTTAAAAAATTGAGCTGCAAGTGTTTGCCTATCTGATATCTCACCAAGATCCTCTACGTCCCAACAATAAGAGCACTCTGAAGGTCTGCTACCTTGCAACATCTCAGCTCTTTTTTCTATTTTTTGAGGTGTATTGTGTAAGTCAGAGTCTAAAGGAATTTTCTGTGTAGGACAATGATAACAGGAATGACTTTGCCCTGTTCCTAAGTGCATTTCTAAATGATACCATTTTAGTACACAGAAACCAGACCCTATTTTATCCTGTTCGTCTTTGATAAGTTGGAGGGCTTCTATCTGATTTTTATTTAGTTTTCTTTCCAATATTGTACTTGGGGATTAGCTCCCATTCACCTTTTTCTTTAAACGATATAATTTTTATTTGGCTTAAAGGTGCGTAGTCTAGTTCTTCTTCTGTAACTAAGTCTACAAGACCCCAATCGGATAATAGTTTGCCTATAGTATTCCTTCGTTCTAAATCATTGTCTTGGAAGTCAGCTTCCTTGCCGTCTAAAGCAAAAAGTTCTTTAAAGTGTGTTATAAAGTATCTACCTTTCTTATGCAAGATATGGCAGGACTGATATAATACTTTGTCCTTTTTTGAAGCTACTCCAATTCTTGACAATGTTTCACGAACCTTTAGGAAATCCTCTGGATCTTTTAGTGAAACTTCTAAGGGTATGTACCCTGGATAGTCAATATTAAAGTAATTTTCTTGATCACTCATTTCAATACGTCTCGTTTTATTCTATATAAATTTTGGTTATAATACCTTATTTATATTTTACCGCCTTTAGACGTACTCAAATGTAGCTTAATTAAGTCAATATCTGTTTGTGAAAGCAGATTTAATGCTTCTTTTGCCTTAAAAAAACTATATCCGAAGAACTCCTGTATAGCTTCAATGTTTTCTTCTTCTGATTTTAACCACTTATTGTATCTTTTGGCTTTTCTTACCACACTCTTTAGAAAGTCATATTGTAACTTTTTATCTAAATGTGGTCTGGCATTCATTTCGTTACCTGCAATAATTGTGTCTTTGCCAAAGCCCATTGCACGATTTACGATAAAAGGATTGTACTCTTTTTCTGTCCTTTCATCTACAATTAAGTTCTCTTTAGTATAGTTAATGCTATTAGCAAAATCAAAAGGAGATATCTTTTTCAGTTTTTCCTGAAACTCTTCCTCGTTGATTTCTTCTACAGGATCTCCAAATCCTTCTAATATACTATCACTCATATTAACCAAAACTGTAACTGATTATTAACATTATTATTATAAAATAAACTGTCAATATTTTTATGTCTGTATCATTATTATCCATCAAAAATGCCTTAAAACACCTGCTATAATAAAAAAGCAGGTTATAAAATTCACTAAAACTACTATACTTCTAAATATTGCTACTGTATCTGCATCTTTAGAATCATCACTTGCTTTCTCACCTAAAGACAGACACCACAATCTCCATAATCTACTTAAAGTCAATATATTGTCCTTCTTTTAAAATACTGTACCCTTTTAATAAAAGTTCAGTAACCGTGGTTTCTCGTATTTTTGCTTCATCCTTGATTTCTTGCTTCAACGATGAAGGAACACGAATTATGATGTTTGCATCTTTGGACTCTTTCTTATCCATTACGCCTATCCTGAGCCTGTTGTTTTATTATTTCTTCTAACTTAGGATCTGGGATATTTTGTTGCTGCTGAGGTTGTGCCATTATCTAAACTCCACATTAGCCATAATTTCTGTCAAACATGCCGTCAAGTTAATCTCCTGATCTGCAACGAATGCTGCTTTATACTGATAATCAGCAATTAACAAGACTAACTGAGGAACACTCTTAACTTCAGGAAGTAGAGTATCGTATATCTGTCTAAATATACCCTGAGGGTCTGTATCTACACTATTTACTACCCATTGTCTCATCTTCTTCCAATCCTTTTCCCTTAGACTCTCTATAAGGGCCTTAGCATTGATTTCCTGGAAGTTACTTAATATACCCTCATCAATTTTATTCCCTGCGCTATAACGCTGTAGTTCATTTATAACCCTTCTATAATCGGGAAAATACTTGTTTAGGAGCTCCGCTAATACCCTCTGATTGTACTCTACACCCTCGGTATCTAGTATGTACTCCATCCTTTTTAGGAACTTAGAGGCTAATATAGGGCGATCTGAGGGTGCTAACTTAAAGTCTATAACAGTAGTCCTGCTATGTAGAGGGTCTATTAACCTATTGGAGTAGTTACATGTAAATATAAATCTACAGTTCTCAGAGAACGTCTCTATGAACGCTCTAAGGGCTGGTTGTACACTTTCCCTGTTCATATAGTCTGCCTCATCTAAGATAACAACCTTAGTCTTACCTTCAAATGATACAGCACTAGCAAAGTTTCGTATCTTAGTTCTGAGAGTATCTATTTGCCTACCTTCATCACTACCATTAATAATAATGTAATCACAATCTAGTTCATTACACAATGCGCGTGCAATAGTTGTTTTGCCTGTTCCAGCACTACCACTTAATAATAGATTAGGAATCTCTCCCTTTGCTATAAATTGTTGAAACTGTTCTTTTACCTCAGCAGGTATAATACAGTCTTCTATTGTTGTGGGTCTATATTTCTCGACCCATAAGAATTGTCCAGGTTCCATTATCTACTTCTCCAAACTAGCGAACTTTTTTTGCTCCAAAATTCTGGCCTTTTTTTCCTCGACATTTTTGAATTATCGAATTTTCTCCTTAACGGTAGTCGAATCTGAGAATTCAAGATCTATATGCTTACCTTCTGCTTCAGCAATAGCATCGTCTAGGTCACCAAAGGTTTCAAGTTTATTACTAACAGGCTCATCATTAAGGCTAGTAGTAACAGCTGGCCAACCAAAGGCTTTAACATTGTCCAGAACATTTTCTGGTTTACTCTTTTCATAAGGATCGCCTTCAATATCATCTCCAAATCCTTCTTCTACACCTGACCATACAAGTTCTTTATCATCATATATACCTGCATATCTCCAGGACCTTACACCAAAACCTAGGTTGTCTTTTCTAACATCCATACCTAATTTAATAGTAAAGTCTGCACTACCATCTGGTATCAACTTAACATTAACAAGGCTTTGATCTATAGCCCACTCGTTCATAACGAATGTATCATTAACACTAACGCAATAAATATCATCTATTCCTGCTAGTCTAAACTCATGATATAAAGCTTCAAAACCTGGTAACTGTTGACCAGAACATGTAGGGGTAAACGCTCCAGGCAATCCAAATAAAACAATCCTTTTTCCTTCGAATAAATCGATAGAATTAAGATCAATCCACTTGCTTACGCCGTCGATTGTCTTTACATGTTTTCTAAAAATTGATGGAGGTATTTGTGGGTTTAACTCACTCATCTACTTCCTCCTGCGAAAATACATCTAACTCACCCTTCATTACTTTTCTAACAAGTGAGATAGCCGGGTTAGGGCGAGTAAATATATACTCAACTGTCTCACCAAATTTGTTGAATTCAACAATCCAACCGTTTGTGGCTTCTCTTAGAGAAACCTCTAACTTATCTTCGTCCATTCCGTCTCCTTATATATCTGATGTACGCTCAAGCGCCAACCAGTATTTCAAATCACCTTTACTGCTTTCTAAGAACATAAACTTCTTCTGAGAAAGAGTAACACTATAACTACCAGGGATAACCTTAAAGTTTTCCATTGCTAGTTTAGCATCAAAGGTTTTATCGGTATTGCCTATTACTTGTCTAAAACTATTAGACTTAGGTGTACTAGGGTCACCAACACTAACTACAACCTCTCCATTATCACCTACCACACTTAACATAGGACCTGCTGTAATAGCAGCTGCCTTAAGTATCATATCTACATCTTCCTTAGTTAAGTCAAACTGAAAGAATGTATCTACTTCGATACTTTTATCAGGTGCACTAACAATAATGTTAGGATCTGCATAGAAATATTCAAACCTTGAGTTGCCTTTCGTAACCACAAGTGATTCGTCTCCAAACTCAACGTCTGTGTCTTCCATTAATGTAAGTAATGAAAGCAAACTATTTAGATCATAGATTGCAAATTCTTTAGGGAAGGATTCCTTAACCTCAGATCTGGCAAATATGTTTTTACCAGTACTGATAGTTGAAAGGTTGTTACCTTCTCGGACAAGAATGTTTGTATTGATTGTAGCAAAGTTCTTGAGGACTTCAAGAGTTTGTTTACTAATTTTCATAATATACTCCAAATTTAAATCTATAAGTGTATTATAGATTCTTTCATACTAAAAGTCAATATAGTAGGGTACCGTTTTAAGTATTATGTTCTACTAAAGTTCCTGGGGTACCGTCATCAATTTTTTGGATAGTGTATGATATGCCTTTGGTTGTACAATCGCTTTTAATAGCTGCTGTAACTGCATCCCAATTAGACTTCTTCAATGCACTACCATTACCTGTAGCATCTTCTACCAATGCCTTGTGAGCATTCCAAGTAGCTGCGTCAGGTGCATTTATCTCTGCTGTAAGTGTCAATTCATCTTCTGAAAGAGAATAACCAATAGTAATACTTCTATCAGAATAATCAGTTAATCTTTCTGTGTGAAGATCTGCATCAAAGTCAGATATCTTAGGCCAATCTACACTTGTATTTGGTCTTGTATAAATTTGTCTTACAATATATGCCATTTAGGTCTCCAATAATTGTTTTACACTCTTATTTATAAGAGTTTTGTCTTTAATTTATTAAAAAAGGTAGGCTTCCATATCATCTGGTAAGTCTTCAAACTCTAATAATCCTAACTTTTCATATCCTGGTCTAACTTCATCAGTCAACAATCCTATTCTTTTAATATTAGGAATGACTCTTTTTAAAAGATGTTTTCTTACGACTGAAAAGTTCTTACCTAGTTCAGTTGTTTCAAATAGACATGCGTAATCATGTGCTTCTTGTGGGTCAAATCCAAACTGTTTATAAAACCCTGATCCAAAACCAATTCTATTAAGTAATGTTGTGCAACATTCTAAAGCATACCCTGCTCTATAATTTATCTCCTCTTCATTTAGAGTCTTGAGATAATCACCTAAATAATTAATACCAAAAGTTATATGCCTTGCTTCATCTTGTAATATGTAATCCATTATCTGTGCTAAGAGAGGGTCATTGGTATTGTTTCTACATATTTGAAATGTACTTACTGCTAATCCTTCCACCACTATCTGTACAATAATAAACTTTAAATCCCACTCTTTAGATGATAGTGCAATATCAAATATGTTTTTTACACCTTCTCCAATAGGGTAGACACAACCATATCTTTCTGCAATATATCTGCTCATAGTCTCTGCATGTCTTGCTTCGTCAGCAGCTTGTTGTGCTGCAAATAATTTTGCTTGGTATGTTGGTGCACAGCTTACAAGTTGACCACAACATATTGCACCCATTTGTTCGCCATGCAAGATAGATGATAACTGCCACAGGTTTTTATGTTTTTGAAATTCTCTCTTATCATCATCAGAAAGCTCTCTATATGGTCTATAATTAAACCAAAAAGGATCGTCTCCCTCAGGCCATTGTCCTAATACAGTAATGTCTCCTGGATGTTCTATATCCCATTCAATATCCTTACTAGGATTCCAGGCTCTCTCCTTACCCAACTCATATATTTTTCTAATACGAGTATCCTCGTTTCTATAATCCCAATTATAAAAAGAGTCCAAAGGTGTGGTAAAAGATTCTGCTAAATCTGAATCATTCTGAGATGGAAACTCCTGAAAATTTTCAGGAGTATTAACTTGCGTTATTTTCATATAACTATTTATACATCAATCATCTAAGTAGTGCTTAACTGCTTTTAAATCATGTTCATTGAGTGCAATTATAGCATAGTGTAATACTTTCATTAGATCCCTTCTGTGGTCATCTAAGTTACCCTTTTTGCCATAGCGTTGTGCATACTTTAGAATATTTCCTATTGAAAATCCTATGCCATGTCCACAATCACTAATGAATTCTGTTGATTGAAATTTGTTCTTGCTGTAATGTCCATTATATGTTTCGTCGATATACGATTGGAGCTCCCTAATGAGAGCTCCTTCGTTGAACTTATAAGGTACAGTATCAGCTGCTTTCTTACTCGGCATCTTCATGTATCTCCTGTTCTGCTTCTTGTTCCATCTGTTGTTCTAGTTCAACAGTTGGATCAACCTTAGTGTAAAGGTCTATGAATGCCTGTTTGGTATCATCATCAAACCTATTAACACAAAGTTGAACTGCTTTTTGTTTGTCTCCAAACACTGCAAACGCATTAACAATATGTTCCAACCTTCTAGTTGAAATCAACTCGTCAATTGCTCCATCGTAATAAGTTCTTCTTATTACATCACTCCAAGTTACCAAGTGAGTTGCAAACTCATCATCGTCTATATTAGCCTTAGCCATTTTCTTAAGAACGATCTTTTTCTCGGTAGCCATTGTAGGATACTCCTGCTCCACGGTTATTGCAAACCTTTCTAGGAATGCCTCGTCGAGTATGTTGGCTGATATGAATTTGCCATCATCTGAACCTCGACCTTTAGTATTGGCAGTTGCCACTATATTAAAGCCGGGAGCAGGAGTTACGGTCTCGCCTGTCTTCTTGTTAAAATAGGGCTTGCCTTCTAATATTGCTTGTAAGCACATCAGCTTGTTTGAGCCTCTATCTATCTCATCAAGAACTAGGACTGCCCCGCGTTTCATCGCGGTGAGGACTGGGCCTTCCCTATAAACGACGTTACCGTCAACTAGAGTATTGCCACCGATTAAATCATCCTCATCAGTTTCAATACTTATGTTCACTCTAAGTGCCTCTCTTTTTAGATTAGCACATACTTGTTCAACCATTGTAGTCTTACCATTACCTGATAATCCTGAAATGAATATTGGGTAAAACATATTACCTTGTAATACTGATTTCAGGTCTTTGTAGAAACCAAATGGAACAAAAGTTTCGTCTTTACTTGGAATCAAGTCTTGAACGTCAACTCTTAATTTGGCTTGAACAACCTCTACTGGTTGAGTTTCAACCACTGCAAGTGGAACTCTAGTTTCTTGAGCTGCTACTGGAGCTGCTTTAGCTACTGTCTGTCCACTGAACATGGTTGTAAGATTATAGACACCTCTGTCTACTTTATAGTCTGGTTTGTTCACCAACCAAGCTGGGAAACCAAGTCCTATTTCAGTAGCAGTTTCTATAATCTGCTTTCTTGTAAAAACACCCGTACCGTTGTCCTTAGACTCCAGGGTGTTAATTAAGTTTTCTCTATCAATTGCTTTCATATCTAATGTCCTCACATTTAATTATTTAATATACCGTTATTATGCACTCTTGTGAACCAAAGGTCAAGCATTTTATCAAAAGATTTGCACATATTTACGCTACTAACTCTATGATTTGATTAAGGAAAACTCTTTGGGTTGTTTTACCCTTCTGAAATTTCCTAAATCCTCGAAGTAAATCACCTTTTTTAGTGGATTTTACCTCTAATTCTTCGTCTTTTATCTCTAGTTCTCCCTTACCTTTAATAAGGAACCTAGCACTGTATCCAAAGTCGTCTTCAACTCTCATAAACTTACGAGCCAATGTTTCTTTCCACTCATCTTCTGGAATATATCCTCTGCTAACTTTGTTACAGAAATTATTCTTTGAATACTCTTGTTCAAACCCTCTTCTAGAATTGTCATCTAGTAAGTGGAAGTTGATTAGAACAGACCCTGTTACTTTTTTATAGTATTCTAAAAGTAATACCATATTCTCTCTTCTATTATTAGTATATCTATCATTATCACTTGGGATTGAGTAAGTTGCTGCTCCATCTTTGATTACAAATTTGCTTTCATCCCACCTGCTGTAATGTCTCTCCTCGTCTGGGTCAGCTATATAAGTGATGTCATCAGTTGGATCGCCATCTGTTAAAACTATTGTAGTCAATTTTTCTACATTGTAATTCTTTTGGAATCTTTTTGCTAACTGTGGAGCCAATGTCATCGCTGATACAAGTGGAGTACCACCTAGTCTAAAGAATCTGTTATCAATATAAACATAACATCCATCAGTTAAATCTGTGTAATACCTGTGACGCTCATAACCTTTTTTCATTACTTGTAGGTAAGCCATTGATTCGTTCCATTGAACTGTATTTGACTTAGAGCTAAGTAAATGTGCAAAGCTAAAGTTACCTCTACCACCTTCTGCTGTAAGTTCGTCTACCAATTGTTCTTTGGTGTGTTCAGTTGCTCTGTATCCTGAATCGCTAAATCCATAAACATCAAAAGGAATGTTAACTCTTCTGCAAAACATTGCCATCGTTTCCATTTGTTCTAATGTACCCTTCATCTGTCTGCTCATGCTACCTGACATGTCTACGAACATTAGGATACCATGATTCTTACCTTGTGGTACAATTTGAGTTTGGTGGAAAAGATCTTCAGTAATTTTGTATGCCCAAAGCTTGTCCTCATTCAACTTACCTGTTTTAGAAATTCTAGATTTCTTAAATGATGTTGCTGCTTTTTTAAGTTCAAACTGTTGAGCCATTGAGTTGATTATAGATTTTTGCTTTGGTTCAAACTCTTTCCAAAGTTTATATCCATATCCTTTGACATCTGTAACATCTTCTTCTTGCCAATGGCCATCTTCTCTAAATGATCTAGTTACCCTAGCGCAGTTACCTTCTTCCCAATTATAAACTTGCTCCATTGGAACAACATAATCAGCTACTTCACCTTTAAAAGGTTTGACATGCCTTAACTCTTTGGCATCCTCGTCAACTAAATCACCTTCGTTTTTACGGAATTGTGAATCTGTAATTGAGTGTCCATCTTCTTCTAGGAAGTTTTCAATCTCATCAAGAAGTTCTTTTTCCTTTTGTGCTTCAGCAACTGCTTTCTCTTCTGCTTTTTCTTGGTCCTCGAGATCTTGTAGCTTTCTTTCAAACTCGTCTCTTTCGTCCCAAGTCAATCCATCATATGATGATCTTTGAGAATGTTCATCATTACCATCTTCATCTTGGAATTGGTCTGTATCAAACTCTTCATTATTATCCCAAGCTTCGTCTTGAAGTTTGCGTCTTCGTGATTCTTCTTTTTCATAAGCTTCTTCAGCTTTTTCTTTTTGTTCTTCTATTTCTTCTCTAGCAGCTTCCCTTTGTTCCTGTCTTTGCTGCTGTTCTTCTTTGCCTTCTTGTGTAAAAGGGTGTGGCATGTTTTTTTCAATAAAGTCTGAGAGGTCTTCTTGTCTTTCCTCTTGTTCTTTTTTATGATTGCCATAAAGTTCTTCAGCAAGTTCCATAACCTCTTTAAAGGTTTTAACTTTGCCAATTCTTTCTACTAAATCTTTTTCGTGTTCTGCGAATGTAACACCAAGTAGATGGCCTACTTTATAATGTAGGTTCACTCTATCAATAAGTGGTAGTTGGTCAACATCTAATTTACCAATACCAAAAAAGTCTTTATCAAATAATTCTTTGTAACCTTTGTAGAAGGACTTAACTAAACCAGGATATCTTGCTTTAACTGCTTTTTCAATACGAACATCTTCAACAACATTAAGGAATGCTTTTTTGTTCATGTCTTCAATTACGAAATCATGCCATCCTTCTTCAGGAGTTTCATGTGCGTGTCCTACTTCATGTCCAATAAACAGATCATATAAATCTGTAGACATTTCCTTCCATACTGGAAGCATTAACTTTCTGTTTTTAACATCAAATGCCGCTGTAGGCATGTTCTTGTCATGAATAACTTCAATGTTTTCCGTTGCCAAACATTTTGCTAGTATTGATTTTGTTTCTATCTGGTTCATATTTTATAAAAGTCCTTACATTTTTATTTAATATACCGTTATTATGCACTCTTGTGAACCAAGAGTCAAGCATTTTTTAAAAAAGATTCAAATCTTTTTCTACAGAGAATCAAAGACTTAGGAGTCTGGACTTATAAAAGTCAAATTTTTCTTGTTCTCTGCGCACTATTTCTGAGTCCAAAACGTCATTTGCATACCCTAGGGACGTTTTCTTGAACTGTTCTGCAGTAAATCCTAAGTTCTGGAACCTATTAAAAAAGGTCCATGCACCACGTTTTAAGGGTTCTCCTTTGGCAAAATCTAACTGCAATTCCTGTGCCAACCCTACACAATCCTGCCTTGTAATCCCATCATCTCGTGTCCAACCACCCTTTCCGTCTAATTCATATCCATATTGTCCAGGGTTCTTAGCCATTAGACTACCATCATGTGGGTGTATGTATAGTGGGTGATACGAAACTACGTCTACGGGGCAGTCTGGCTGCTTTAACCACTCATTATTAGCTCGTAATGTATCAGGTGTATCGTGTGGTAGGCCTACAATCAGTCCTGTAAGTATAATCATTTCAGGACATTCCTCTCGTAATCTCATTAGACCATCTTTAAGTTTCTCACCTGGCATACCTTTACCGATTGCTCTACCTGATAATGTATTAAAAGATTCAACACCAAAAAATACACTCCTAAGGCCACTTTCATATAATTGTTTTGCTGTGTCCCAATGAGATACTATTAGATCTAATCTAGCAAAACTACTGAACTCAATATTGAAATCCATTTTCATAAATTCCTCATGGAACCTTGAAACTTTTTCTGGACTATCATTATAAGTATCATCACAAAACATAAATCCTGTACTACCAAATCTGTTTTTAGCATCTTCTATTTCTTTTCTAACTAATTCAGGAACTCTATTGAACTCCCATATCTTTTTACCATTAAGATCATAACTACAATAACTGCATTTAAATATGCAACCCCTAGCAATTTCTATTGGTAAATGTTCTCCAGGAAATATTAAATCATCCTCGTCCCATAATATAGAACAAGTAGAAAATCTTTCAAACCCTAAGTTCAATGTTCTTTTCGATGGTCTTTTTTCTTCTATTTCTTTTGTAATTTGTAGGACACTTTCTTCACCTTGACCTTGTATAACAATATCAAATGATTTATCATCAGGTCTTATATGTCCTACCTTTGTGCCTCCTGCTACAATCTTACAATCAGGATTAATTGATCTTATTTCATCTACTAATTCTTCCCAATCATCTCTTCCTGTAACAGTAATCTGTGCGTTAAAAATATTAGTTCTGTTTTTACCTGTTTGGAGCATGCGTTCATACTCCAGAAAAGTTGTACTAAGTCCGACCCACAGAGTATCCTTACCAACAAATTTTTTAATTATGCTTATAAGTTCTTCTGTGGTCCACTTAGTAAAATATTCTATAACCTGTACTTTATATCCGTGAGCTCTGAGCTCTGATGCTATACGATAAGTCCCGGCATATCTTCCAAAACCGGGACTACATATATCTGTGAATAGTATTATATCAGGCATCTCATCAGTATTTATATACTGATGTCAAGACTCAAAGTTATCTCCCTACCACCTGCGCTATATCCAGGTAGTATTTCAAAGTGTCTGTTTAACAGATCTTTAACTTGTAATCCTAAACGATACTTTTTATCGAAATAATAACCTACATTAAGGTTAAATGTTGACATGTCGTCTATAGGTCTACCATCAAACTCTAATCCTTTATCGTAAGCACCTACATATTCAATCAGGTAATCAAAGTTATTCCAACCATTGTAGTAGGATATCTTTGTTTGATATTTAGGTACTCTAATCTTATCAGTGTCTGTATATTGTGCTAATACATACCAACTTCCGTTTTCTGTTATTATATGATTAGCATATTTAATACCTGTTGATGTGTATTCTCCAGAGTTTATGTATTGATAATCCATAAAGTCAAAATCAATACCCTCATCAAATTCATATCTCCATGCAGTAAATTTAGCATAACTTATTTCAGCGCCTTTACCTTCTTCAGGTTTTAAACTAGGGTTTGCACCCACCCAGTCATCTCCAAATCGTTCATATAAATTAGGAGATCTAAAACTGTTACCTAATGAAAACTTAACACCTTTTAAATCTAATCCAAATCTAAATATGTTTGTATCTTCTTCACGGCGATAACCAAGACCTATAAATTCCCTTTGCCAGTTTACATATACTGCTGGCCTTTCATCTTCTAGATCATTGTATGACTCTTTCTGATATGTTGCACCCAATAAAAAGTCACCTATACTTTCCTTAGCGTCAATGTAATATCTATTATTATCTGATTGCCAAGTTTTATCTCCTGCACTAAGATGTCTAGAATCGTTTCTACTATAACCTAATGTTAACCAATCATTTCGTATTGATGTATTCATTTTTGTACCCTTCTGGATACAGTCATCTGTATTACTCCAGTCAACAGCATAACAATTATCATAATCATATTCGTAATCTGTTAGGACTGAATTCATTTTAAAACCTTTCCATTCCATTCTAGATTTTAGTGTTGCATTTTTAAAACGATCTTCCTCATTATTGTCTGTCATTACAGAGCCATTGGAACCGTCATATCTTGATACAAGTATATGCTTATTGCCAAACATTACATAGTTCTGGTCTTCACCACCCTTTACATATAATACATCTTGCCAATAATCATCTTCTATTAAGACTGTTCCTGCCATACTTGAACTTCCAAATAATACAGAGTTAGGTCCTGATATTACTTTGTAAGATTGATATGAAGGAATGTCTACACCAAAGTCATACCAACCAGAGCCAGGATCGTTTATAGGAATTCCATTTCTAAAAACTGCTGTATTTTTTACGTCAGTTCCATTTAATGTTGCTCCAATAAATCCACCCCTGCCTCCAGGTGCATATACTTTAATGGGTTCTATTGCTTCTATTGCTAGGTTATCTGTTTCAGGATCTGAAAACCCGTTTTTGATTGTTGATCCAACAATTACTATTTCTTCTACGTCACTTTCCTGCGCGTAGACAGACGTGGCCAATAAGGCCACGACTAATACTACTATATTTCTCATAATTTACTTTTGGTTTATTTAAATTTACCTGCTACTTCCATGCAGCCCCTTATTCCAGGTGGAACATAATTTGCATGTCCACAAGGGTAAGTGTAGCGTTCAACGAGAGCTCGGTGTTCACTACTTCTCCTTTTGCCGTGAGTTCTATTTACATATGATTGAGAATAAGAACCTAAATTTAACATTTTGTCTATCTCCATGTAATTAAAACCTTGGTCTTTCATGTATCCAATATCAATATCCCTACATCTAGGAATATCAGTATTAGGATTCACATACCAACAATAATCTTCCCTAACTCTAGGTAGTCTTACTCTTGGTTCGATAACAGTTCCGTCAGGCAATATTAAAATACTTGGTTGGTAATGATGTCTGTATTTACCAGCCCTGTATCTATCTTCATACCCGCCATAACTATTATATCGTTCGTTGTAATAAGGATTATGATAAGGATAGTCTTCCCTATACTGTTTATCCTTTTGTATCTCTGAGCCTAATATTCCGCCAAAGATAATACCAGCAATTACATCTGATGTATCTGCCGCTTTAACTGGAGTGGCAACAAAAATTGCTGCTAATATAACTCCTATTATTATTAAACGTTTCTTCATACTCAGTACCTCCTACTAATATATATACACTAATTAAAGCACGAATTAAGGCTTTTGTCTACCTTTTTGTTGTTCTTTTGGTCCTCTAGTTCTTTTGATTTTTTTGTTTCGTTTTTCTAATCTATCGTGTACTTCTTTAGGAGACATCCAAAAATCTTTGCCGTCTATCATTTGTTTCATTTCTTGTGGGGATAAAAAGTCTTTATATACAGATTGGAATAAACTTCTTGCCCATTTATCATCTGCTTGTACACCTGCTAATTGTTCGTTACCTTTACCCCAATTACCTGAACTGTATGTATGGAACATGAAATGACTATGTTCAGATATTTCACATACTTCTGCACTTAAAAATATTAGAGTTGCTGCTGACATACACATACCTTCTACAGAAGCAATTACTGCTGCAGGACTTTCTGAAATTGCTTTCATTAATTGTATTGCTGTAAACATGTCTCCGCCATTAGAATTAATGTGTATTATAACAGCATCATGTTCACTAGACATTCGTAGTATCTGATTCCAATCTTGATACTCTTTTGCCTCTCCTATAACACCTGTCAGATATAAATCAAAGACACGGGCAACTGGTCTTTCATAAGCGTTGCCCGTGGGTTGTTGGTTAATTGGTTTTGTTGGACTAGATTCGTTCATAGTATCTCGTTACCGCCTTTATTTTTTCAATTTGCTTGTCAATTATTGCCGTTCTGTTGGGCCAATGTATATATTCCTTCTCAGGATTTTTCTGCAAATTAAACAGTAAAGGTAGTATGAGATCTTCTACATCACGAAGTTTAGTTGCCACATCAGTTTCAATTAGAGCTCTATGCTCATTAATCATTCCGGAGTTGTCAGCTGTCAGTATCTTGGCTTCTAGCTGCTGTAATTTGTCCATTATCTTATCTTCATCTACGGACGGAGCTACTGGTTGTGAAGCCGGTTGGTCCGGTTCATCAACTGCCGTAAAACCAAAATCAAATTCTTCTGC
>MDSV01011520.1_pt1 | contig 14878 bp, 12 predicted proteins | sample 810851 | NCBI WGS metagenome assembly MDSV01 (sample SAMN05326640, study PRJNA326480) | marine metagenome | isolation source: seawater | place: Atlantic Ocean: North East | collected 2012 | reverse complement strand
CGGTCGTAAATCTTCTGGAACTCACGCCGCGACTGATCACAGAGCAATCCCCACGCCTTGAGAGACACCGGATCCCCGCCTTGAAGCTTCACCACCTCCTCGCGAGACGTGGCCTGAAAGGCTTCGTCTTCGTCGAAACGCTTCTTGGCCTCGCGATAAAAGGCCACCAAATCGCCAAGATCAACCGCATCGGCAGTCTTGAGGGTCTCGGGGGCCACCTGTTTGAGATGGGTGATCAGCATCCCGAACTGGGTGCCCCAATCACCCACATGATTGAGGCGCAGCACCCGATGACCACGGAACTCGAGCACTCGAGCCAAAGAATCACCAATGATCGTGGAGCGCAGATGGCCGACGTGCATCTCCTTGGCGATGTTGGGGCTGGAAAAATCCACAACCACCGCTGCATCGCTCTGCACCTCTGGTACGCCCAGGCGCGGATCACCCAGCCGTTCTGACACTTCAGCCGCTAAGCGCTCTGGCCGGATGGTGAGATTAATGAAACCTGGACCGGCAATCTGCGGTTCCAGACACAGGGCTGCAAAAGCTGGATCCGCCTGAAGCGCCTCCACAATCGCCCCGGCAATGTGGCGTGGAGCCTGCTTGAGAGGCTTGGCCAAGGGCAAGGCGCCATTGGCCTGGAAATCACCAAATTCCGGCTTGCTTGCAGGCGCCAGCTGGGGATCCAGCAGAGCATCCACGTCCGGGAAGGCCCGCTGCATCGCCTCACGCAACTGGGTGTCTAAAGCCTGGGCGATGCGCAGCATGGAAAGCAGCGGTGAACGAATTCAGGTCCTGATCATCTCCCGGCGCGGGAGTCCCCTCAGGCCCTGACCAACCAGGCAGCAGCTGCAAAGGGAACGCCATGCCGGCAACAAACAGGCCGTCTAGTCTCCAGCCTCTTGAAAGGGAAGACGATTGGACCGCAAGATCTTCTACGACTGCGTTCGAGATGATCTGTTCAACGGGGTGCTCAGGCAGCAGAACGTGAATGGAATGGAGGCGATCCTGAACTTCTGGGATGCACCACCCAACCCACCAACAGGCGCGTTCAAAACCAACTGGGACATCCGTTCAATCGGATGGCTGGCTTACATGCTCGCCACAACAAAACATGAAACAGCCTCCACGATGCAACCGATTGATGAATACGGAGATAGCGCCTATTTCACACAGATGTATGAGAATCGATCTGACCTTGGCAATACTGAACCTGGTGATGGAGCCAGGTTTCATGGGCGGGGATTTGTGCAGCTCACAGGCCGGGCGAACTACACAGCAATGACCGGCGTGGTGCAATCAATCTTCCCCGAAGCACCCGATTTCACTGAACATCCGGATGCGGTCAAAGATGATCGCTATGCGGCAGTAATCATGTTTAACGGAATGTTTTGTGGGGTTTTCACAGGATGGGCTCTCAAGAACTTCATCGGAGATCCTCACAAGGGGCAAATCGTGGACTACTTTCACGCCCGCAAAATCATCAACGGCATGGACAAAGCCGATCTGATTGAACGTTATGCCAAAAAATTCTCCACAGCCCTCGACAAGGCAGGTGCGAGCGCATGATTCAAGCCTTATTTCTAGCAATGCCGTAGTCGCTCAAGCGGGGAATCCTGATCTCCTCGCCCCATTGGCCCAGGGAACCAACCCACTGTTGCAACAGAGCCAATGAGGCCTCAAACCGGGATCAAGACCTGACACATTGCAGCAACAAATTCAGCATTGACGATGCTGAACTGAAGCCGCTAAAGGGACAAATCAACACTCTGCTCCACCACCTCTTCCAATAACTTTCCAGACATCAAACAATGACAACTGAAGCTCGCAAAAGCAAAAACAGGACGATTGCAATTGGATCACTATCAACGGCCATGCTGTTCAGTGTGGCCTTACCCGTACAGTCCGCACTTCCACCCCGATATCAGAACGTTATTGACCTAGAAGCAATGACAAAGTTCATCAAGCAACACCCCAAAGTTGCCAGCTCACTTGAAGCTATCAATGTAAGGAATGCTACGGTTCGATTTGGCTCAGATTGCAAGGTCATGTTCAAACGAGAGGGGCCAATCGTGATTGGTCCAGCTGGTCCGTTGGTCTTCAAAGAGTCCAGCTGCCCCATTGATTAGTGCCACCACGCAAAAAGCTGGAACCCGAATAGAGGTCCAACACAGCAAGGCAGACTGCTTAACAATCTCCACCCATCTTCCAGTCATCAAAGGACTGATCAAAGACCCCTCCTCTACCTGGAGACGCTTGAGGACAGATCACTCCTCATCCAGAAATCATGGCTCTCGATCACCGAGGCCCCTGATCATGGCGACCCAATCTTTGACATCTCCTCAATATTCAGAGCCCTAGGGATAGAATTAATAGGCATTGAGCTAAACCAAAAACATGGCCATCAATGCAGACACGGTTCGCCGCATCTTCTCGCCTCTCGAATCAGGTGATGGAGAAAAGTTCTTCGAATGTGTTGCCGAGGATGTTGATTGGACTGTGGAGGGCACCCACCCGCTCGCCGGACACTATCAATCAAAGCAAGAGTTTTACAGCCATACCTTTGCGCGACTCAACAATATTCTCCAAGAAGGGACTCAACTTCATGTCCAGAATGTACTCACCGATGGTGATTGGGCGGTCGTTGAGTTGCGTTCCCATGCCTTCGCCAAGAGTGGAATGCGCTTCGACAACCGATATTGCTGGGTTGTTCGCTTCAACGACACAATGATTGTGGAAGTTAGAGCCTATCTTGATTCCGCGCTGGTCCAACAACTGATTGACGCCAATGAGACCTCTGTCTGAGTTCATGACATCGCACTCAACAGCACTCGAACAGCGGCTCCAACTCAAGGCTTATGACCAACAAGACGTAAACGACAATTTCAATGAAGAATTAGAGAACCGATTTCTTTAAAGCCTTGTTTCCAGCAATGTTTTGATTTCGGATGGTGTGAGTGCAATTGGATTATTGCGGTTGCTTGCTGCGCCAACGATTCGATCCAGATCTCCATGGGTGATGCCGTAGTCGCTCAATCGAGGAATCTTGAGCTCATCCACCCACTGGACCAGGCAGTCCGTGAGGTGATCCACTGCAGCGTTGTTCTGAGTGAGGTGGCTGCCACCAGGCAGCAAACGGCCAACACGGGCCATCCGTTCAACCGCAGGGTTGTGGGGATCGCGTTGTTTCAGAGCACTCCAGTTCTGTTGTTGCGCTGCTCCCATCAGGGTTCCGCAAATCACGCCGTGGGGCATCGGGAACCACCCCCCAATTGGCCCCGCTAGGCCATGAACAATCCCAAGGCCGGCATTCGCCAATCCGATCCCTGAGCAGAGTGAGCCATAGGCCATGTGCAAGCGAACTTGCGGATCGGTGGATCCCTCTCCACAGGCACGACGCAAATGCGGCACTAAGTGTTGAAGCCCGCTCCAGACGATCGCATCGCTCAGAGGTGATGCCGTTGGAGAAAGAAAGGGCTCAAGAAGCTGCGTGAAGGCATCCATCCCGCATGCTGCCGTCACATCGGCAGCGGCACCGGTCAACAGAGAACCATCCAAGATCACTGCGCTTGGGACAAAGTTGTTATGCCGCAACGACTTCTTGTAGCCATCAGGGCCCACATGGCTCAGCACTGCATTTTTAGACACTTCCCCACCGGTTCCTGATGTGGTGGGAATCGCAAGGAAAGGCAGCGTGATTCCGCTGTGAGCCAGACCGCGGCCCACACCCTCCAGGTGATCCAGCACAGAGTTTCCGTGGGGAATCATCGCGGCAATCGCTTTGCCAAAATCGATCACGCTGCCGCCGCCGATGCCAATCACAGCATCAATGCCCTGGCCAAACCACTGCTGCGTGGTTTGATCCACCAGCTCTGTACTGGGTTCACCAGCACAGATCACATGGGAGTGCTTGGCTCCAGCATCGTCAATCAAGCTCATCACCACGCTCAGCTGACCCATCTCCTGCAGCGAAGCCCGGCCTGTAAGCAGAAGAACAGACTCAGCTTTGAGTGAGCGCAGCCAGGCTGTGATCTCTTTGAGCGTTCCCGTTCCGCAGTGAATCGGGGGGACGCGTGCAAAAGAAAACGAAACCGTCATGGTGCAACCGATTCGTAAGGAACACCCTTCCGCGGTTCAGCCATCCAGTCGGCAACGGTTTCCCTCCACTTGAGGTAATGCGCTGTGCTCTTGTGGGCTGCTGCTGCTGCCTCCGATTCGTACGCCTCGTACAGCAGGAACAGGCTGGAGTCGTCTTTGCTTTGGAGGATGTCAAAGCGTTGATTGCCAGGTTCCTGAATGGATTCCTTGTGATTCAGGATGGAAGCCTGGCGGAACTCCTCGATTCGATCGGGTTTCACGTGGACGTGAACGCAGGTGACGTACATCGAAGACCTGTGTAATGGTGACTTCCAATCCAACCATCCAGCGAGCAGGCTTCCAAGCCGCCTCACAGGCCTCGCTGATGTCCAGTTGCAGTTGCAGTTTCCCGTTGCATCGCGACCTACGGGATATCAGGGTGTAGGCGCATGCTCAGATCCAGCCAGCGGCTGTGAGTGTCTGGCGTACTGATCTGAAGGAGTTGATGCCGGCTCATCAAGGGAGACAAGCATGGGGCCAGAGGCTGCATTGGAGGAAGCGATCTAGCGACTGAAGGCATTCGCGCAGCGAGGCGGAGGTGCTCAGCTTTCAGGAGCTGAAAAGACTCGTAGGCTTTGAGAACAATTCAACAACTATCGATCAGCCCTTAACTATCAACCTTTGAGCCTTCAAACAAGTGAAAGTGATCAAGAGGGATCAGAGCAACTCTGTTAGACAATTACACAGAATCGCCATCAGAAGGTACAGAAAAGAGGGCAGACTTTTCGGTTTGATTTGCCAAGAGCTGGCAATAATCAGCAAATTCCAACGGCCTAGAGAAATAATATCCCTGGAAGAATTGGTAGCCCATACGGCGAAGGACATCGAACTGGCGAAAATCCTCAACCCCTTCAACAATCGCCTCAGCACCAATCGACGAAGACAAGGCAAGACTGGCCTTCAAAATAGCAACAGATGGAACAGATTCAAGGCTACTGGAGTCAAAAGAATGAAGCTGCGCAACAAAGCTCTGATCCAACTTTAAGGAATAGATAGGCAAAGAAAGAAGACTTGAAAGACTTGCAAAACCTGTTCCAAAATCGTCAATGTGAAGGCAGATACCCGCCTCATGAAGGCCATTCAGTCGGCGAATAGCAAGGTGATCCAAGAATCCAGATTCTGTGATCTCAACATGCATAGACTTAGGTGAAACACCAAAACGTTGAAGACTCACCAATAATGTTTCTACGAGATCATGCTGCCGAGAAGAAAGCTGACTGGCCGAAATATTAATTGACAGCGGGGGGATTTTATCCACACTTCCATGGAGCGAAGAAAGAGCGCGACAAGCAGCTTCAATCACCCACTCACCAATTAAATGGATTTGACCGGTTTGCTCAGCAAGTGGAATAAAAACTCCCGGACTGACTGGGCCAAGACTTGCGCTCTCCCAGCGCAATAAAGCCTCAGCACCAACAATCTGCCCTGAGACATTCCATTGTGGCTGGAAAACAAGTCGAAATTCATCATTGACCACAGCTTGGCGGAGGCTGAGTTCAAGATTCAATAATTCAGCCGTTCTCGTTGGAATGTCGTCTCCAAAAATGACAATTGGTTCTGCCACAGAATTGATTCGCCGTGCCTGATCCAATGCAGATGCTGCACTGGAAAGGATGGAATCTTCATTGTCTCCATGGTCCGGGAATGAACTGATGCCTGCGTGAAAACCGAGACCATAAAAACCATCGACATGCAATTCCAGCAGAGATGGCAATTGCTGGACCAGATGAAGAGCAGCAGAATGCGCAGCCTTGGAATCGCGTCCATTTAAAATAATCAGAAACTCGTCAGAGTCAGGCCTAATTAAATGGTCACCATCCTGAAGCCAATCCTGTAAGACGACGGCAGTAGCACGAAGAATTTCGTCACCCTTTGCTCGACCAAGATAAGTATTAAGGCGGCCGAAACCCTTCAAGTCGAGCCATATAAGAGAAACAGGTAACCCAGTGGAGATAATATCTTTCAAGAGTGCGTAGGCACTTTTTAAATTCCCCAAACCAGTCAGCTGATCACACAAAAGACTTGACTGCAATGAAAGCAATGACTTCTGTTGAACATCGACATTAACCATGAGTCCCTCGCAGATCAGGAGATCGTTCTGACGAGTAACAGCCATCCTCACCTCATACCAAGACCAACGACCGTCGGAAGAGACGCCACGAAATGGCCGGCTAGTAATATCATTTCCAAAACCATCACTCTCCAATAGAAGCTGAGCAACACTAGACATATATTCCCGATCATCTGGATGCACATCCTGAAGAAATGATTGCAAGAGAAAGAGTGCAGAACCAGACTCCAATATTTCCGGCGACGTAAAATGACAGTGAATATAATCGTCAGACTTGAAGTATTCCTGCATTGCCTTCCCCTCAGGAGACAGCGGGAATCGAAAGAATTCAACACCAGCGCGCCGAAGCAAAGCAACTACATCAGAGCGAATTGGAAGACGATCTGCCGAAAGATGATTATTTGGCCGCTCGGAATCAGTCATGGTGTCACCGTGGAGATGGCCTGCACTAAATGATCAGAACTACGGGGGCGGACAAGAACATCAAACTCCGAGACCGTAATTCCATGCTTAGTAGGATATCCACACGTACCAGGGATCCTAGCCATCTCATAGCGAGAAAGAAGCTCTTGAATAATAGCCGGAATAACTGACATGACAATATACTTGCCAGCACAAACATGAGACATATGGCCGAAGTGCAAGTAATCTCGGGATGGCCTATTTGGATTGAATTGCCACGGTTGATCCACATACTTAGGATCAAACATCGCAGAGGAATTCCAGGCCATCACCAAGGTATTTGCCGAGACCGATGAGCGGTAAGAAGCACTCAATAACTCAGTTCGACTCTTGCAGTGACGATAAATCACAGGATCACCGGGAGAAAAGCGAAGTGCCTCTAAGACAAATCCTTGTAGCGGATTCAAAAATAATTGATCTCCGTCCATCTCAGTCTTAGCAGCTGTTGCAGCTTGTTCAAGAATGCGAGGACGAGAGATCAACTGATCAATGACCTGGCAAATCGTATTGATCAAGGGCAGGACTGCTCCAACAAGAAATCCCGTCAGGTTGATCCGAATTGCAAGATCATCCATACCTGGGGTGCCTGACTGTTGGAGCCTGAGACACCGTGCCAGAACGGTATTGGCACTCTCTAAGTTTGTACTGGATTGTTGCTTTGCAGACGCGATCTGACGATCAAGATCCTGATTGAACAAGACCGCAGAAGCCAAGGCAGCCTCTCGACTGTCGTCACCATTAAGGTCGTAAAAAATATAGTGAAAGAGATGTGAAAACCAAACAAAATTAAAATCGATCTCGGCTGTTCCTTCGGCATTCACAGCCTGCATCGGAAGACGAACGCCGAAATATTTTTCAATAAATGATTGAAGAACAGGTAGAACAAGATCTTTTGGCAAGCTCAAAACCTTCGAGCCATCGAGATCACGAAGCACATCGGCTCGCGATTCAAATGCAAGAAAGCTATCGACAGATGCATCGGCAGCAATCCGGTGACATCGATGCACATCATCCCGGCGAAAAACTAATCTCATATTAGAAATATCGCGGGTGTACGTTGGTGATGTGGATTGCATGCCAAGAAGAAAGTTGCCAGAAGAGCGGCCATTTTGCGTGACATCACACATTCTCGGTCCATAGACAACACGAAAATCCTCAGAGCGTTCCAACACCTCTTCCACATCCTGTCGCCTCAAGAGATGAAGTTGTCGCATCACAGGAAACTCATCACCATGACTGTATTCCTTGATGTTGACGCCAGGTAACCACGCAGGAAGAGTAAAGCGATTTACAAACAGACGCATCAGCGACAAGACAAAGTAAATCGTGATGTGCTTATTTTTTATGACCAACAATCGTTGCAGCAGAGAAGGATAGAATGCTCTTATTCTGTAGTGTTTGCTGTCAGTAAGCGGTTCCGGTCCAAAAACACCGTTAATGCCTAGTGAACGCATCCAATCAATAGGGAGCAACAAAACTTCCCTAACAAAACGTGTAAAAATAGAAACCAGGGAAAAGCTTGTTTGGGAGCGATGGCGGAATTCACGATGGATGCGATAACGAGGGTTCACCCAAAACAACTCAGACAGAAAATCGCCTACAAAACGTAGCAAGCGAACAATAAATTCAATCAACTGAAGACTATATAAAAACAGCATGCGCGACGAACGCATCAAGGAATAGATAAATAGCGCTGCAAGCAAAAGCAACTCATAATGCGACAGCAATGCATCAACAAAAGGTTCGATTCGTTGACAAGATAACTCAATCCATGCGCCAACACTTCCCAAAGCGACATCGACAAGTGAAGACAGATCCTCTGAAATGCTGAGGACAGGAGTGATGGTGGATGGCACCAACATGAAAGAAAGAGAGTGAATCAGATGACTAGCCATAAGGATCAAAAACGGTTCTCAGCTAACAAGCGGATCGCTGAAAGGCTGGGTACAAAGAAATAAGCTCCACCTCGACACACCACTGGCTGTGGGGTGGGCTTAGCTACAAAAGGAAGCGTGCATGAACCATCTGGCCCTTCAGAAGAGATCATCACTTTTGTACTCTTCCTGTCACTCGCAACAGAAGGATGGAGTGCACCAGCGATAGGACAGATGTCATTCCCTAAATTGAAATCGGATCCATAGTTCAACCACTGCTGCTGCATAAACTCAAACTGCCTTGCAAGATCTGCACAAATAGCGACAAAAAAAGTTCCTCGTTCTGAATCAGCTGAGATGGATGAATCATGATCAATGGGATTCTCGTTCATCAGCTCCGAAGGTGAGCCATAGGTCATACCACGCCTTAAAATTCGACGACGGTTCACAAGCAGAGAGCTTGCTTGAGATGTTTCTGAAGGATCGGAATCATTGCGCAATGAAGGATCACCACTATCTCGGGGATTACTCCGACGAATATGTGCGGCAAATGGGCACCTTCTGCCTTTTGTATCATCAGACTCAAAGGTAAAGCGTGTAAATTTAGTTTTAAATTGTTCCCAAGCTTCTTTTGCACTAGGCCCACCCTTTCGAGCCTCGCCTGCCAATGTCAGGAGACGTACTCGAAAGCTCAGCCATGATTCATACGTCGGAGCATGCACCAATGGCGTGCCATCATCCCAACGTCCAACAAGTTTCGCACGAAGAACTTTTAACGCTTTGGTGAATTGAGAAGCAGCGGAAGGTTGCTCAGAAGATGATGAGCATTCAACCTGATCAAGCCAATGCTCCATCAATGGAGTCTGCTTCACCAAGGCATTATGAAAGGCGGTGACATTCTGCTCTAGTTTACGAACTGCCATGAATGTTCCGTTTTTGCTGAAGGTATAGGGCATTGGATGGCACGTTGTTTCCTGTGCTTCATTGGGATAACCCAAGAGGAATTCTCCTGGGGCGATCGGTCTCCACTGACCACAAGAGAGATGACCTTGCCCTTGTGCCATTTCCGCTTGAAAAGCAGCTGGATATTGACCATCAAAAACAGGATCTCCGATTCCATCAAAGAATCCAAAGTGTTCATATTCGCTATATCGCAAATCTGTAAGTTCTGCCGATGAAGCAACATACCGGCGCTTTTTTTGGTTATCTAAATCGTCTAAATACTGATCATCACTAATACCGGCAATTGCAAGATCCTGGAGTCGCGAACGGAACAATGATTCACATTCAAGCCATTTCGATTCAGGATCAGCACTGGAGTGTCCCGTCAGTGCAACCAAACGATGCAGTTCAGCCTGATCCAGTAAGCGCCTAGACTCTTGATCCAGATTTTTAATCATCATGGATCGGGCTAACTTAAAAGTCTCTTGACAATGATAATCAGACTTTGAAAAGGAATCACCTCTACGCAGACAGACCTTTTTCAAACAAGAATTAAATGCAACACGCAAGCTGATAATCAAATGCGTAGTTTGCTCGTGTTGATCATCCTTCCAGGCATTATTCCAATCAAGTCGATTATCATTCAACATTTCAGCTCTTTCCCACATTCCATCTAAGAAAGCATCTGGAAATTGACGAAGAACTGAATTGGGAACGCCTAAAGCCTTAAGACCTGATGCTGTAAAAGCAATATTGAGCAGAGCCTCTGGAGTATCCTTTCTCAGCTGATCCTCAGGAATCTGCATTTGAGCGGACCGCTTTGACGGGAAAAACTGAGCTGTCGTAATTTGAGGCTGAATCCAACTCAGAAATTTCTGAGCTTCCTCTTGATCACGAACATGAAAAATGAAGTGACGTGCAAGAGGGTAGGAAGATCGACCATAGGGGAGCAAGATGTTTCCCTGGATATCAAGACGGTCCAAAATTGTTGTCATGGCATTAACGAACAGAAAAGTATTTGCCAGGTTGAATGGAAGGGGAGTGAGTATCGGAAGGCTTGTGGTCATCTAAAAAACTCGCAAAGCGCTGGCGAATTTTGCCCTTATTAAACCGATCACTTTCCTGCCAATCGCGATACATCTCTAGAAACTTTTCTTGAAGATACAATGACTTTGCAATTGACTTTAAATCAACACCATCAATTTGAGACATCGGCATATTTGCACTATTGATGAAATAACGCCATGCAAACATAAATAAAACCACGGAGGCGATAGCCAGCCCACCAAAGCCTATGAGCCCCAATGGATTCAATGCTTGGTAAAAATCACTCAAATTCACTTGCGACAATGCTGTGTCATACAAAAGATTGAAAAACAAACTTACGAAACAAATAGCCAGCACGAGAAGTGCCATAACAAGTAAAATGAATGGCAAAATTCCTACAATGATCAGACCCCATCGATTTTTAAATTCAGAGGGCGACAGTTGATCTGTTGATGGGTTCCAACGTTGCACTTTGTCGGCAACCCAAAAGTAAGCAGAGAATGGATATGTTGTCTCAACTTCATGAGACAGGAGCAATCGCTCTACTGAGTGATAAGCATGACAATACTGTGTATGTGCCTCCAAAATCCTTTGATCCTGAGGAGGTGATGGAAGAGAAAATCCCTCGCAATGATGAAAGATTTTAGTCAATTCCTCCCTGGCATAAGGCCATAACTCAGACAAATAGTCTTGAACGCAAGACGTTGAGCTGGGATGACAATCAAAATCAATAGCGATTAGGAGATAGGGTGACTCAAGTGCGTCGATTCTGTCTTTTTCCGAAAGAAGATCCTTACCAGCAACTAACGTCCTTAGAAAATCTATTAGAGAATCATTCCGGCGGCGGCCATTATAAAAGAGCTGGTCAACAACAACAAATCTGGCAAAATGTGTACAGCGCGTATGATCAAATAAGTGCAATTTGTCTAATTCTGACCCCGGAGGATCAATATTTTTCAGGAACGAATCAGATAGTTGATTCAAATAGCCTTTGAGGTGGTGAGCATACGACTGAGTACCATCACTAGGGTCAGAAACATTCTCTTGACACGGCAAATTAGTATATAGTCCAGTCTTGATCGGCAACAATGCCGTCAACTGATAAAACCCTGCCTCATGGCTCGGCATTTCAAAGAGTCTCCTTGGAAAATTGAATTAAGTAAGAAGCATTACTGAGAGTTGTCAGGCGAGTGCGGAGGTGGCTTACCGGTGGAAGGAAAATGATTCGCCAAATTCGCCATGACAGACTGAAAGTGTTGAAAAAACAAATCATCCATAGTTGCATCGTTCTTATCTGGGTCTTGATTAATCTCAGACAGCTGCTCTTCTAAATAATTAATTGCCTTACGAACTTTCAAGGCGCTGGAAACATCTCGCAGCGAAAATCCCGGAAGAGCGTTGTAATAGTAAGAACACTCTATTGAATTGTCGTCGATATAAGATTTGAATGGGCTGCTTGGGATCGACTTTGGATAGCCAATACTGCGATACCACATGGTATCCATCCCCAATGAAATCACATCCGAAAACTCATCCAAATAGACATCCCAAGTCCCATTGAAATTTGAGACAAACAAAAGGTACGAGTAACGCGTTTTAAACTTTTCAGAGCGCCCGGGCCATCGATCCTTAGGCAAAATCACCCATCTTGCGAAATGGATCATTTGAAGATTCACCAACGGGAAAAACTGAGCTGGAAGGGAACGATATAAAGCAAACAAAAAACGGTTAATCCAAGAGCACCACAGAGGAGTAACGACCGTCAGGGCAGAAGATTTACCAACAATGTCGCCGAATGGCATGCCAAAAAGGAGGGGTCCTTGAAAGTAATTTTAGAAACACCAAGAAAATCACAACATTGGCTCATCAAAAGTATAAGATTAATACTTGATGAGAATACAATTAAAGCCTGGTGAAACGAAGATGAAGAATCAGTCGACGTAGAGTTAAGACGTCCTTTGATCAACATTGCAGAGGATCTCACTTGAATCGACAAACAAATTTTTGAATGCTTTGACAGCACTCAATTGTCTAACGATTAAGGTCATGCGATCTCTGTGCGTGGTCTGCGGGTGCAGCTTTTGCTCCTCACCTCTTCAATAGGATTTCTTTCAGATGATCTAACCAGCTTGAGGATGATCGAGTTCAAGCAATTCATAGGAGATGAATATGTCTCATCCAAGTGTTTACCTCGCACATCTTTGGGGGCAGAATGGACGAAAGTTATCCAGCAGACGCTCCGCCATCCCTTCCTGCACAGCATCCTGAGTCAGAAGACGGGAAAAGAGGCTGGATGCTGTGCAGGAAGCGCTACCCGCTTCTGATCTGGAACGTAAGGCATAGGCTTATAGGGCAATTTCCGTTCCAAGTAACGACTAGGTGCCATAGAGCACGCGTTACATCTTTGTGGTCTTATTGATTTCTGGTTATCTGACCCATGAACCATGGCTAAGGTTTGGAAGTCCAAGCCTACTTAGGCTGCACCACAAAAAATCTGAGTCTGCTCGGAGGTCATTATCGGAACCCTCCAATCAATAATTCAAGTTTTTAAAAAGGATCCAATGAAAGTTATTCACCTGGCAATCGCCACTAACGAAATAGACAAAAGTGTAAAAGATTACACAGAGAGATTGGAGAAAGAGCCAAGCATTGTTGTTCCAGATGAATATGCATTATGGAGAACAGAACAAATTAATTTATCAATAAGACAAGATGCTAGCTGCAATCCAGGCGAGCTAAGGCATCTCGGCTTTGAAGATTCAAATGCAAAAGAGTTCACCGCGTCAAAGGATGTTAACGGGATTCTTTGGGAGTCATTTAGCGCAGAGCAACAAGCAGAAGAAATCAATAAATTCTGGCCAAATGCACACTATCAGCCCAACGAAGCTGGTTGAATATTATTGCTTATTTGCACGACCAGCAAGCAGGTTACAAGTTACCAAGCCCTTCAAATTGAAGCAGCACATGCACAGGAACTCATGTCTGAAAGATAAAAACAAATACCTCATGGACGTCAACGGAGGTGACGTTGATCGAAGACCAGTGCAACGCTGGAATCATCAACGGCCTAGAGAATTCGATCAGTGAGCCCCCTTAATCGAATCCAGGCTGATGGCTTGGAATCGCGATCCAGCTGATCTGATGTTGACGCAGCTTGTCGTCTGTACCGACGAGTGGCTGTTCTGAATGGCCATCTCCATAAAGAGCCAGCTCGTAGAGGAGATTCATGCAGAACTTGCCCTGAAAATAACCACCATGGCCATCGATCGTGCTGAGTTTCAACGACCCAGCAAGCATCGCCATGAGCGTGGCGGCGTAGTTGAAAACCCTCTGCACGGCATTGCGAGCCGTGAACGCACTGAGATAACGCCCGCCATCGTCGTAGTCGGTGCAGTCGATCACATTGAGCGGGTAGCCGATCCAGCGTTGACAACGGAATGTTCTTTTATCACAGAGGCTTTGCGTCCCCAATGCGCCATGGAGTTCAAGGTCACTCAGGTCGCCGACACGCTTGCCGTAACCCTGACGTCGCGTGCGCCCTTTGATGCTCAGATTGCCGAGCCGATAGCCACCAATGCGCGTACCCGAGGGAAACACGAAGTAATTGGCCAGGGTTGAGGCGAGCCGCAACACCATATCGGCATCATTGACAAACAAAAATGTCTGGCGAAAACGGCGCAGGCAACTGGCCAGGTAATTGGACCGTCCTGTGGTGATGGTCCAGACAGGAATGTCGGCAGCAACGAGGATCAAACGATCAAGGCTAAAAAGATCGCCAATCTGCGCGAGCTGTTCTCGCTGTCGTTCGTTCGCTTGCTCCTCGAAGGACGGCGGGCAGCTTGGACCACCAAAGGGACCCGACTGGGCATTGGCCGACCAGAGGTGAGAATCCGCTTCGGGATCGAAGACATTGGTGAGAACACGGATGAGCATGGTGGTCAGGAACGTGCCCATGCTGTGACCCAGGAAACTGAGGCTGATCCGCGGCTCCTTACCGCTCTGAAGATCAGACAGATAGCTGCGATCGGGGATGATCTCCTTGACCAGGTGGTGGAGAGCTCTAACCATCTCAACGGCATCGAACACACCAAACGTGCTGGCGCGTTCACGGTCGCGGAAGTACGTGACCATGCGCAGCAGCATCAGTGTGATTCCGATCCCCAGACACACTTGACCGATGGCTGCGAGCCAACCTGCAGCCAAGAACGCGAGCAGGCTGCCGAGCGCGAACAGCAACCAAAGGCCCATCGGCATGGCACGGATCCAGCGCAAGGGGCCTCCGGCACCAATCCGCTCGGACGGCCAGGCGTAGTGCAAAAACAACACATAATCATCAGGTGGTGAT
>MDSV01172065.1_pt1 | contig 14880 bp, 14 predicted proteins | sample 810851 | NCBI WGS metagenome assembly MDSV01 (sample SAMN05326640, study PRJNA326480) | marine metagenome | isolation source: seawater | place: Atlantic Ocean: North East | collected 2012 | reverse complement strand
TACTATGATGCGAAATATTTAAAATCATCAAGTTTTATAAATAACAAAAAATATTTAAATAAAAATAAATATACATTTAAAGATTTAATGTATTTAGATCTCAAATTATATTTTCCAGATGATATACTGTGCAAAATGGATAGAGCTGCAATGTGCCATAGTATAGAAAATAGAACACCTTTTGCTAATCATAAAATAATTGAGCGAGTCTTTAAATTACCATCACATCTTTTGATAAATAAATTTAAAACTAAAATTATACTTAAAAAATTATTAGGTTATTATTTACCAAAGGGTCATATTTCAAATATTAAAAAAGGATTTTCTGTACCAATGAGTTTTTATCTAAAAAATTATTTATCTAAATGGGGCGATGAAGTTTTAAATATTAAAAATCTTCGGAAACATGATTTATTTAATAATGAATATCTAATTTTAAAATGGATAAATTTTAAAAAAGATAAAAATGATTATAATTATTACCAATTATGGAATATCTTAGTTTTGCAAAATTGGATTAATAAACATTGATTACCTATTTATCAATTTACATCTATCTCTCTATTATCTCTCTAAGTGAAATTAAACTAAGTGAAGATACGAAAAGAAGCTATTTTTTTTTTCTTTTTATATTTATGCTGCTGTTTATTTCTGGAAGACATTATGTGGGTGGTGATTATATATCTTACTTAAAGTTGTTTGATAAATCAAAAGTGAATGATTTCGGGGGTTTTCCTAAATTACAAGGACTAAATTATATTATTCAATTCGTACATGCACTTAATCTAAACTATTTCTTTTTCAATTTTTTATGCGCATTAGCTTTTTTGGCTGGAATATTTAATTTTTTAAAAATTTCAAATGAAAGATTATTTATTTTTATTTTGTTGATACCAACTATGATTTACGTTGTAGGTATGGGTTATACTCGACAATCAGTATCGATAGGGTTTTTATGTTTTGCAATTTACTACTGGTCAGAAAATATGAATATGAAAAAATATATTTTCTTTATTCTTTCAGTGTTTATTCATATTTCCAGTATAATTTTTATTTTTTTACTTTTTTTTAAAAGTTATGAAAAAATTAAATTTTCCAAGTTATTTTTGTTAACTATCTTTACTACAAGTTTTTTATTTTTATTTTATTATTTGTATTTTAACAATTTCGATAATTTGTCTTCAGCTATAGGCTTAGATTATAGAATTGTAAAAAATTCCCCTTTAAAATATTTAAAATTTTTAGCACATATTGTGCCATGTTTGGTATTTTTAATTTTTATAAAAAGGTTTAATAAAGATAAAAAATTATATCCTTTATATTTTTTCTTTTTACTAGCAATAGTGTCTGTAATTATTCTAATGCTCGTTTTTAAACAATTAGCAGAAGAGTCAAGCTATGTAGATGTTATTGCGGATAGGGTCTTGTTACCTTTTTTACTTATTGAGGCCTTAATCTTTGTAAGACTTTATTCTCTAATAGATTTAGAATATAAATTTTTATTTAAATTATTAATTATATTTTATTTTGGCTTGATGTTATTTGCTTGGTTAGAATTTGCTGATAACAGCTTTGCTTGGCAACCTTATAGATCTATTTTTTTAGAATGGTAATTTTTATTTTTTCAAAATCTTCTTGGAATGTTTATAATTTTAGAAAAAGTTTAATAAAAAGACTGATTAGCGACAAACATAAAGTTTTTATTATTGCTAAAAAAGATAAAAATTTAAAAAATCTTAAAAAACTTGGATGTAAATTTATAAACTTAAATTTTGAAAATGACTCATTTAATTTTTTAAAAGATTTTGTGGCTTTTGTAAAAATATTGACCATAATAAAAAAATTTAAACCAGATCTTTTTTTAAATTTTAATATTAAGCCAGTAATTATTGGAAGTATAATTTGTAATTTTAAGAATATTAAAGTCGTTAATACTATAACGGGATTGGGCAATGCTTTTTTGGGTAGTTTATTATTAAAAAAGATTGCTATCTTCTTATATAAAATTGCAATTTCTGATAATAACAAAGTTATTTTTCATAATTACGAAGATAAAAAAATATTTTTAAAAGAAGGAATTTCTAAAAATTTTAATTCTTTTGTAGTGATGGGATCAGGTGTTAATACCAGTTATTTCAAGTATTCAAAATTATCAAAAAAAAAAACTATTTTTCTTTTTGTGGGAAGATTTTTATGGAACAAGGGAATAATGGAATTTATTAAGGCTTCTAATCATTTTAAAAATAGTGAAAACATTTCATTTTATACAATTGGTGAATGTGCCGATAATATAAAAAATGGTATAACTAGTAGTTTTTTAAAAAGTTTAAAAAAAAAGTATAATTTTAAGTATTTTAAATTTAGTAAAGATGTAAGGCCTATAATCAAAAAAAGTACATGTGTAGTTTCAACATCATATAGAGAAGGAGCTTCAAAAGTTTTATTAGAGTCTGCTTCAATGGGCCGGCCTTTAATCTCTTCTAATATTTCTGGAGCAAAAGGTATAGTTTTTAATAATTATAATGGATATACATTCAGTTTAAGTAACGAACTGAGTTTAAAAAATAAAATTAACAAATTTTTAAATCTTTCATATAAAAGAAAACAAAAAATGTCAAAAAATAGTAGATTTTTAGCAACTCAAAAATTTGATGAGAAACGAGTAATCAATAAATATTTGAAAATAATCACGTAAGTAATTATGAAAATTGTAGTAATAGGTATGGGATATGTTGGATTGCCACTAGCACTTCTTCTTTCAAAAAAAAATAATGTAATAGGATACGATATTAATTCTAAAAAAATTAATCAATTGAAGAAGAATATTGATGATACTAATGAAGTTGAAAAAAAAAATTTTAATAAGGCTAAAAAAATATTCTTTACTAATGACTCTTCTTATCTAAAAAATGCTGACTTTTTTATAATTGCTGTACCAACTCCAATAAAGAAAAATAAAGAACCTGATCTAAGACTTCTAAAAAAAGCTACAATTTTAGTAGCAAAAAATATAAAAAGTCAAAGTGTAGTAATATTGGAGTCCACAGTATTTCCAGGAACTACTGAAAATATTTGTGTTCCAATAATTAAAAGAATATCAAAACTTGAATATATTAATAAAAACTCATTTAAAAATGATGTTAAGGGTTTTTATTGTGGGTTTTGTCCAGAGAGAGTAAATCCAGGTGATAAAGAACATACTATTGATAAAATTACCAAAGTCATTTCTGGTTCAAATCAATATGCAATAAAAAAAATCAACAATTTATATAAAAGTATTTGCAAAAAAATTTATATATCAAGTTCTATTAAAACAGCAGAGGCTGCTAAAATTATTGAAAATACACAGAGAGATATAAATATAGCTCTAATTAATGAATTATCAAAAATATTTAAATTACTTAAAATAGATACAAGAGAAGTGCTTGCAACTGCAGGAACTAAGTGGAATTTTTCTAAATATTTTCCAGGGATGGTTGGAGGACACTGTATTGGTGTTGATCCATATTACTTAACATATAAATCAAAAAGTGTTGGATTTAAACCTAATGTAATATTAGCAGGAAGAAAAATCAATGATGGTATGAGCAATTATATATTAAAAAATATTATTAAGTTATATAAAAAAAAAAAATATAATTTTTACTAAATCTAGAATATTATTTGTTGGTTGTTCTTTTAAAGAAAATGTTACTGATACAAGAAATAGTAAATCAATTGAATTAGTAGAAAAATTACATAAATTGAAAGCAAAGGTAGATATTTTGGATCAGGTAATTAATAAAGATAAGATCAAAGATATAAAGGTTTTTAAGTCTTTAAAAAGTCTAGATAAAAATAGTTACGACACTATCATTTTTTCTGTTATTCACGACAAATTTAAAAATACACTTAAAAAAAATTACAAAGAATATTTAAAAAATAAGAAGAAAATTATTGTAGACATAAATGGTTTTTTACCAAAATCTGACTCAGATTTTAGATTATAAATAAAATGATATATTTTAATAATTATATATATTTTTTAATTTGCATTGTGCCAGCACTATTAGTTACTGGTCCATTTCTTTCAGATTTTGCAGTAAGTATAATTGCAATAATTATTACAACTTCTATTATAATAAAAAAAAATTATTTTATATTTAGAAATAAGTATTTTGTGATTTTTATAGTTTTTAATTTATTTCTTATAATAAGGTCATTTTTTTCATACGACCCCATATTTTCGTTAAAAGTTACATTATTTTATTTTAGATTTGCATTATTTAGCATTGGAATTGCCTATTGTTTTTATTTATTAAATCCAAAATCATTAAATAAATTTTATTATTGTTTGATTATTACTTTTGTAATTGTTGTTTTGGATGGATATTTTCAATTTATCTTTGGATATAATTCTCTAGGCATAACTCGTATTCATGAATATAGATTAAGTGGTTTTTTTGGAACTGAATTGATATTAGGTAGCTATGTTTCTAAGATGTTTCCAATGGTTATGGTGTCATTTTTAATATTAAACGAAAATAAAAAATATTTTTTTTTTAAAATTTCTTTTCTTATCCTATCTTCTATATTGCTTGTATTGTTATCAGGCGAAAGAGCTGCTTTTTTTTCTATCGTACTTTTTTGTATTATTTTTTTAACATTAACAGATTTAATAAAGTTTAAATTAAAAATATTTACATTAATTGCAATAATTATTTCACTCATGACAGCCATAACTTTTGATGAAAAAACTAAAAATAGATTTCTAGACCAGACAATTTATGCTTTTTATGGAGGAAAAAATTATACAACTCAAGAAGAAAAAGATGCTGCTTTAGAAAATGCCATAAGTAATAACAAATTAGTTATTTTTACCCATGATACTCATAGCCATTATATGTCTGCGTATAAAATGTTTATTGATAATAAGTTTTTTGGAAAAGGGGTAAAAATGTTTAGAAAGTTGTGTTCAAAAAAAGAGTTTGAATATGATGAATGGTCATGCACTTCACATCCTCATAATACTTATTTTCAATTACTAGCTGAAACAGGAATATTTGGTTTTTTATTAGTTTTTACAATTTTTATATTGTGTTTAGTAGAACTTGCAAAAATATTTTTTAAAAAAATTTTTAATAAACAATATACTGTAGATAATGTTAATATTTGTTTATATGGTTTTTTTGTAATATACCTGTGGCCTTTGATGCCTACTGGAAATTTTTTTAACAATTGGCTTTCAGTAATTCTTTTTTTTACTTCAGGTTTTTTTCTTTATAGGAATAATAAAATTAACTTTAATGAGTCTTAATTTTTATTTAATATTTTTATTTTTAGTTTTATTTAATTTAATTTTATTAAATAAATTTGATTTATTGACTAAGTTTATTAATATTTATGACACTCCAGACTCTTTTCGTAAAAGACATAAAAAATCAACTCCAGTTGTTGGTGGTTTTATAATTTATATTAATTTAATATTTATATTATTAATAGATTTTTTTTTAACACAATTTTTTTTACCAAATTTTTTTAATATATTTGAATTTTTTAGTATTTTTCTTATTTTTAGTTTTTTTTTTATTTTAGGATTTTATGATGACAAATATCTAATTTCCGCTTCTCTAAAGTTAATTATTTCAACAACTTTACTTTTTGTTTTATTAATTTTAAATAAACAATTTTTATTAGATAGTTTATATTTTACTACATTTAAACTTAGCATATCTTTAACAGAATACTCTCTTATAGTTACAGTTATAAGTATTTTACTATTTCAAAACTCTATTAATATGTTTGATGGTAGCAATCTTCAGTTTGCAAATTTTTCTTTTATATGTATTTTATTTTTGTTGATTAAAAGTAATTTCAACCCTTTTTTTTTATTATTAGCAATACCTTTTATTTTTTATTGGTACTTAAATAAAAATAAATATTCTTTTTTAGGAGATGGTGGTGCTTTATCTTTATCATTTTTTTTTTCAATTTTTTTTATTAAGTTTTATAAAATTAATTTAGTTAGCAATTCTGAAGATATTATTGTTTTAATGTTGGTTCCTGGGTTTGATATGTTTAGATTATTTGTACTTAGAATATTAAATAAAAAAAACCCATTTAGTGCTGATGAAAACCATATTCATCATATACTTTTTAGGATATTTAAAAATAATGGAATAGTTCAGTTAATTATTTTATCTATGTCTATTTGCTCAATATTAATTTACTTCATATTTGATAATTTGATTTATTCAATTTTGTTATTAATTTCTATTTTTACTTATATTGTCAAAAATGATAAAATTAAGAATTAACAGTATTTTTTTTTATATTCTTGTCTTCGATAAACTTTCTGTACTTTCGATTTAATTTTACTAGCTTAGAATTGTGAAAATTGTCATAAAAATGTAACAATAATGTAGCTCTTATATGACCCATTTGCACAGGTTGATTTCCATGCAAAGATTTAAAACCATTGAATAAATATATATCTCTTTGATTAAATTTTATTATTTTTTTTTTAAGTATATTTTTAAGGGATAAATATTTTAGGATTATCTTACTAATTTTATTTTGAAAAATATTTTTTTGGATTATGTTTATAAGCAATGAGCTAGTTTTTTTTCTTAAATTTGGAAATATGATTAAATTACCATTTGTATTTTGATTGCCAGTATCTGGAATGATTATTGGAATAAGTATTGTGTATTGATGAGCGTCAAAATGGAAATCAAATGATGTTGAGTGCATTTTAGATTGCGCAATGACTCTTAAGTTCTTGAAAATTTTTTGTTTTTTATAATTTGGTAAATTTTCATTTTCTGATAACTCATAAAATATTTTATAAAATTTATCTAAAAATTGGTCATTATTAATAAATGAATTTTGGAGGTTATCATCCATTAAAAAAAAAGATTTATTATTATTTTTATGAATATAATTTGTTACAATATTTTCAAGTTCAGATTGTTCATCGTTATTAATGAAATTATTAAAACAATGAAAACCCTCTTTGTTTAAGTTATCTAAACAATCTTTAATCATTGACCTATTTTTTATTTGATCTTTTTAATCTTTTTAATCTTTTTCTTAATGTCATCACTGATAATCAAATAAGTAACAAATAAAGTTAAAAATGTAATAAAAATAACTGCCATTATAGCGAAATAATTTGTTTTATTTTTAACAATCAATTTTTTTGGAAATTTTAAATTATTTAACTCTGTTACATTTTCATAGACAAATTCTTTTTCTAAACCCATCCACATAAGTTCTAACTTAATTTTTCTTATTTCATCTAATGAGATTTCACCTTCATCTAAATCCTTCAAAGTAATACTCTTAATATTATAATCGTTAGTAATCCAAAGTATTAAATTTCCTTTTTGTCTTTTAAATAAATTAGTAATTTGTTTTTTTTTTTTAAGAAAATCTGCAGTATTATTTCCTGTTATAGTGGTAAAAATTCTATATGAGTTTTCTAGATTTGGTTTTTGTTTAATTTTAAAATTTTGTTTAGTCAATTCTGTTAAAATAGAGTTTCTAAAATTTTTATAAATTTCATTTTTTGCTTCGAAACTCAGAAAACTTCCTGTTGGAAAATATATATCAACATAAAATTCATATGTCTTTGAAGCATTTTTTTGTAATAAATACCCACATGCCATAAAGATAAAAAAAATAAAAAAAAGTATTTTTTTTGATTTATTTAATTTGAGTAAAACTTCTATATAATTCATTTTTAATTAATTTTTTTATATTTATTCTTTATTTTTCTTACAATAGCAAGCTAACATAATAAATTTAAATTAATTTTTTTTTAGTTTTCTTGCTTTTTTTAAGTCAATTTTTGTATCGATCGAAAGTTTATTATCACCTACTTTTATCATTTTAACAGGAATATTATTTTCAATAAATCTCAATATTTCAATATCTTCAATTTTTTCTAAGGGCGTTTTTTTTTTATTTATTCCAAAAAGATTAGTTAATATTTTTTTAGGAAATCCATACATACAGATTTGTTTATTAGCATAAGAAAAATTATCTTTTTTTGATCCAGGTATTGAGGATCTTGACATATATAAAAGATCATTATTTTTTTTTAAAATTACCTTTGGTATATTTCTGTTTTGAAATAATTTTTTATTAGTTAAATTAGTATAAGCATTTGTAACTGAGTTTTTGTTTTTTATAGAAAAAGATATAAATTTTTTAATATCTAAGTAATTTATGTATGGTTCATCACCTTGGATATTAATTATAATTTTATTTGAAAATTTTGTAACTGCCTCAGCAACTCTATCAGTTCCAGTTAAACAATTTGATGAAGTAAGTATTGATTGAATTCCGTATTGACTACAAACATTAAAAATTTTTTTACTTTCAGTGGCTACAAAAATTTTAGTTGTAGAGATTGCTTTTGAGCAATTTTTCCATGTCCAATAAATTAGAGGTTTATTATTGATAATTTTCAATGGTTTACCTGGTAATCTTGTTGATTTCATTCTTGCAGGTATAATTACAATTACGTTTTTCAATTTAGAATACTTTTAGTTACGAAGTTTATCTTACTATTCATCTGTTTTTGAAATTTACTAATTATTTTAGATAAATATTTATTTTCTTTTTTATCATCTTTATAACCATCAATAAAAGCAAAGCTTATTTTTTTTGGGTTTGCAATTTTACAGAATGCTAATGCATACGTTAAAGCTAAAGGTTTATCAATTTCGCAATGATTGGAATAGGATTTAAATGATTTTTCTTTTACTATTAATCCGTAATTAATTATTATTTCTTTTTTTAAATTTAATTTTAAATTATTTTTAAATCTGTTTAGTGGCATTATGACTGGCTTTTTTTTTTTCAAAATTTCTGATATCTCAAAAAATACCCTAAAATCAAAACAACTTAAATAGAAATCAATATATTTATTTTTAATATATGGATTGATATTAAGTGAAATTACTGTTGGTTTGTATTTTTTAATAAATTTTTCAACTTTTTTTGACTCTGTATTTCCAGACTCTCCAGATCCAACTATAAGAATTTTTTTTCCTTTTAGATAATTTTTTGCTTCAAAATTTCCTTTATTATCTTTGATCTTATAAATTTGATTATTCAAATAATCCTCTTTGAAAATATCTGATTTTTGTTGAGTCAAATTTTCAATTATCTTAATAATAAAATCATTTGAATATTTATTTGAGGTTAAAATTTTTTGTATATAAGTAGGATGAATGTTATTGGCTGCGGAAAAATGATAATAATAGTTGGGACCCCAGTTGTATTTATTTTTTAAAACTTGAAAATACGGCAATGTATTAGCTAGATGTTTTGGTTTATAATTAAATTTTCTTTTTTTTAGTTCAATAAGCAAATTTTCTGTACACGTATTACCAGCACCCCTTCCCATCCCAAGCATTGTGGAGTCTACCATTGTGGCACCTGAGTTAATTGCTTCTAACGTATTTATAAGAGCAAAGGATTTATTATTATGCGCATGTATACCGATATCCTTTTTCCAATATTTTTTTAAAGTTTTACAAAAATAATTTATATAGCTTGGATCCATACAACCAATAGAATCCGCAAAGTACAGATAATCTACAGTTTTCCATTTAGTAATTTCTTTTCCAACATATGCAATTTCATTAACCTTTTTATTATGAGATTGCATAAGATTAAATCCAACCTTGTATCCTAATTGTTTTAAATCTTTAGTTATTTTTTGCCCATAATTAAATTCATCAAAGTTAATTGCTATTCTAACCATTTTAAAAGGACTTAATTTTGAATTTAAAAATATTTTTTTGATTTGATGACCATTTTTTTTTTCATAAAAATCTTTAGCATTAATCATCACGCAAATATCTAAATTTTTGGGTATCAGTAATTTTGAGAATAGTTTTTTTTGTGAATAAGCAAATATTCCATATTCTTTTCCAGACGGAAAAACAAAACCTATCTCTACAATATCAATTCCTGCTTTACAGCAGGATGATAAATATTGATTAATTTCATCTATTTTAAAATTCCATGAATTGTAGTATCCACCATCTCTACAAGTGCAATCTAAAACTTTAATTTTTGTCATATTCATTAACTATCAAAAAAAATTTAAAACCAATATATATAATACAAAAGTTATATAAATTAAATTTAACTATATACTTACGAGCAATTTATGCTTCATACTGTTATGATGGACAACTAGTTAGAGAATTAAACATATCTTTTAAATTTGTTGACAAATATTATTATTTAATACTGATTGTTCTATAGAAACTTTTCTCTTTATTTGCATGTTTTACGTATTAAAATGCTTTTAGATATTTGAGCATATTAAATACTACATGTTATTGCTAATTTTTTAATTAAAACTCAATCAATTTTTGTTTAATATTTATTTATTAATGTTATTTCTAATATCATTAACTTAAATTAAAAGCTTTTGCATATAATTTTAGAAAATATTATAGTTTAAATGGTAATATATTCTTGAAATGCCAAACTTAAAATTTAGAAGATCCATAGATGCTTCAGCATCTATTAAAAAAGGAGAGGTTTTGTCTCAAGAAAATATAAAAGTTGTTAGACCTTCTTACGGTGGTCTACACCCTAAATTTTTTACAAAAATATTGGGCAAAAAGGCTAAGAAAAGTATTAAATTCGCTGAAAGAATTACAACAAAAAAAATTGTACTTTAAGCATGTTTGCATCAAATAATTTTTTTAGGAAAAAAAAAATTCATGAATTTAGGTGTATTCTTTCTGGTTTTGAAAAAATGTCAGAAATTGACTTCAGGAAAATCAACTATTTAAGAAAAAAATTATTTAATCTTGATTATAAGATACCTAAATTTAATTTTTTAAATTTTTTTGTACAAAATAAATATCTAATAGAGGTAACATCTTTAAAAATTAAAGATATTTTCTTTAATGATAATGGAAGATTTCGTATTTTTTCACAAGAAATTATTAAGTCTCATGCAGCTCAAAAATATAAACAAAATTTAAAATTAGGCTGTCCAAATATAGCTTTAAAATTTTTAAAAAAAAATGATTATAAGGTAAATTTTTTTTACTCCACAATCATGTGGTATATATTTATATTAGCTAATTTTTCTCACGGAATCTTTCTTGGTATTAAAACATTATTTGTAAATATAATCTCGAGAGAGAAGATAAATCATAATAAATTTGTCTTCTGCGAAATGAATTATTCTAAAGAAGAAATTTTAAAATTTAATTATCAATCGAATTTTTTTTTTTTAAATAAAATAATTGATTACTTTAAAATTCAAAATTCTAAAATTATATTTAAAGATTTTTTTTCTTTAACCTCATTTAATGAAAAAAATGTAGATAAAGTTAAAAGTAATATAGTTTTATTAAAATATACTCATCTTCCTTATTTTGATAGTTTATTACAATTATTTTATTTTTTTATATGGTTTGTATTTTCATCTTTCTTTATTATTATTCTATTATTAATAGGCAAATGGTCATATTCTTTAATTTTTTATGATATTGTCGAAGATAAAATTCATCGAATAACATCTTATAAATATATACCTTCTTTGTACGTAAAACCTTATATGGGAAGTCTGCACAAACCTCTTTGGACTTATTACGCTGAAGAAAAAAAAATGAAATCTTATTTTATTTTTTATTCAACAAATGAAAGTGGTTACCCAACAAATAAACATATTCCTATAGATGAAAGTAATCGTGCTCAATTAAAATGGAAAAATTATTTAGTTTGGGATGATTATCAGGGTAGTGTAATTTTAAAAAATGTTATTAATAATCCTGCTGTTCATGTTTTAGGCCCAATGTTGATAAATGTTCAGTCTGATGAAAAAAAATATTTTTTACGAGATAAAAAATATATTTCTATTTTTGATATTGCACCTAAGCGAAAAATAAAAGCCTGTATGCAGGGAGGATATTACACGACAATTTTTGCAAATTTTATGAACCAGTTTCTTTTAGATATCAGCGATTTGTCCGAAAAATATAAAATTCATATATTGCATAAACCAAAAAGAGATTTAAATAAATTGTCTAAAGGAAATATTATACTGAAAGAGAATAAATCTTATAATGCTATTTTAAATAAAATTAATAAAAGAGAATATTTTAAGTCAGTACCTGCGAATTTTGATTTAAAACATTTAGTTGATAATTCTTTGGCCACTATCTGTTACCCTTATACTTCTGTAGCATTAATATCTAAGGAATTAAAAAAAGAGACAATTTTTTATGATTCAAGTTTAGAAATAATTGAGAATAAAGATTTTTCTCGAAATCTAAAATTAATTTCTGGGAAACAAGAGTTAGATTCATGGTTTTCTAAAATATTGAGTAATCAAAAAATTTCATGACAGCTAGTTAATAGTGCTTTACTATTGCAATAAATTTTCGTCTACCAGTAATGCAATTGTTTGCATCAATTCTTTTATAAATCAGTCTAAACTTAACTAATTTAGCCGCTTCTAAGGACAATAAAGTTTCGTAGGTATTGAGATTTGAGTACATCTGATTAGCAAATTTTGGATCAAAGCTATTAAAATTGATATCTTCTGTACTTTTCTTAGTATATACATCATCACAGGCCATAATTCCTTTTTTACTTAAAAGTCGCAAAGAATTTATAATATCAGATGTTACGACAGGGTTTCCATGAGCGCCATCAACCCATATCAAATCATATGTTTTTTTTTCAAATATTAAATTTAATGAATTTTGTTCAACAAATTTGATATTATTTGATTTTTTTAAAATTAAATTTCTTTTTTTTAAAAATTGTTTTCTTTTAATAATTTTCGATCTATCATAAGATTTTTTAAACTCCTCACTTTTAGCTGGAAGATCTATTGTTTTTATTTTTGCTTTAGGAAATAAGATTGAAAGCTGTAAAGCATTAGTTCCATCAAAAGTTCCTATTTCTAAAATATTTTTAATTTTTGTTGTTAATGATAATGCAGAAAAAAAAACTTGATGTTCAGAATTCATTCCTGAATGAGTAAAGTGATTACTTTTTATATTATTTAACTTTTTAAGACCTAAGTACCTGTTAATTTTCAAACTTTTAAATATTTTATTCTGTTTATTTATATAAAAATTTTCATTGTAATTTAATTTAAATCTAAAATAATAATAGATATTTCTTATTCGATAGAAAAATTTGATTGGATGACGTATATAACTTATGATTTTAGCTACAAACACTTTCATTTAATTTTTAACCGTGATGAACATCAATATAATTATTTTTATAACAAAATACTAGTGGTCTAAGAAAATAGCAGTTAGAAATAATTTCAATTTCATTTAATTTTGTAGTATCTATTATTAAACAGCATTTTTCATTTAGTTCATATCTAGTTTTATTTATTAAAAATTTTATTTTTTTCGAAGTTGGGTTTTGAATAAAAATTTCTGATTTGGTCAAATCATTAAAATATCTTTGTATCTTGTAATTTTGATTTATAAATATAGATCGACCTACAATGTCATGTGTAATTTTTCTTGCAATATTTTGGTTTAGGGGTTTATAAGAAGTAGGACAATTACCATGTACATAGGACTCTAGTTGGTTTTTATAAGAATACCCAGTGTAACAGCTATTTCTTACTGAAGAACTTAATTGCTTATCTGATTTATGATAAATGTAAAAAATTCCATAATCTTCCATGCCATTTAAAAATTCTTTATTTATTAAGAAATTATTGGATATATCAATATTGAGTTTGTTAATTTTTTTAATTAAATTATTATTTTTGTCATAAAAGTGAATTTCAATACTTGAGTCATTGTTATCATAAAATATCTTTAGTAAATCACTATATTTAAAGTTAGTTTTATAATTATTATCTGTTCTCCATAGGAAACCATCTGAAATAGAAAAATTTTGCTTTAGTTTGTTTGAGTTTAATGCAACAGGTCTAAATCCAAGTAAATTTCTTAATTTAATACTTGAATCAAATTTTGCTATTTTTTTTATAAATGATTTCATTAATTTTTTTTTTTATTTTTTCTACTTGTTCAAATTTAGTATTCCCCCAGATGTATAAGTGTGGTGGATGAGTATGTTCCATAGACAAATGGTTATTTTTAATAGAGACATAAATTGGTATTCCTAAATAACCATCTGAAAAAATATAATTTTTTGATTGAATAAGATCAGGATCAACAACGATTTGATTTGTTTGGTTTGTGAAAGCAATTTCTTTGTGTAAAATTTCTTTTTTGTTGATATCAACAAAATAAATAAAAAATTCTTTCTTGATTGGTTTAAAATAAATATTTTTAAAAAAAATTATATTCTTGTCTGCATTTCTATTGAATAAAGTGCTTACTGGACTCAAAATATTACCAGTTTTTATAGAGAGACTAAAAGGATAATCTGCTTGGTATGATGAAAACCCTTTATTTTTTATTTCTATTTTCATGTTAGATCTAAATTCAGGCATTGTATCTGTGTAATTATTAAAGTTTTTAAGTTCCAAAAAAATATTTTCTTTTCCAATATCTTCTTTTTTGGCTAAAAAAAATATTTTATGATTATCAAGATCAAAATTTTTTAAAAAATAAAAATTCTCATTACTTTGGCACAATACCTCTTGAATCAGCCATTTATTGTTTTCTATTTGTAAGGAAAATAAAATATATTTATTGTCAATATTTTTATCATTCTTAAATTTTGGGATTGTAAGTGAACAATCTAATTTCTCATTATTAATTGAAAAAAAAAAGTTCATTTATTTAAAAATATTAATTTATTTATAGCTTGAAAAATTTTTGTATATCCAAAGTTGGTATAATGTACCCCATCATAAGTATCACTATTTCCAAAATTTAAAAAATTAATTGTTGAAAGAGTTTTTACTTT